>Ga0163161_10000152_pt1 | contig 63649 bp, 63 predicted proteins | sample S45metaG_FD_129847 | JGI IMG/M metagenome (GOLD analysis project Ga0163161, IMG submission 129847) | Switchgrass rhizosphere microbial communities from Kellogg Biological Station, Michigan, USA - S4-5 metaG | ecosystem: Host-associated > Plants > Roots > Rhizosphere > Soil | place: USA... | reverse complement strand
TTTTAACGTTAAAAAAATGTTAAAATTTATTTTGATTTTAAAAATTAAAACTTACCTTGCAGACTTAATTTTAATATTTAATACAATGCAAGAAGGCACAGTAAAATTCTTCAATGTAACTAAAGGTTTTGGCTTTATCGTTCCTGCGAATGGCGACAGCGAAATCTTTGTTCATTCAACAGGTCTTATCGACGAAATCCGTGAAAACGACAAAGTACAGTACGAAGTTGCTAACGGTAAAAAAGGCTTAAACGCCGTTAATGTGAAAGTAATTTAATTTATTTATCATATTTACAGAGAAGGCTGCTTTCTTGCGATGGCGGCCTTTTTTTATTTTCTTTTTTTCACTCAGCTCATGACTTATTACTTCATTATTCCTGGTTTGGGCAATTCAGGCCCGGATCATTGGCAAACCCATTTCGAAAAATCCGGAGATCATTTTATCCGCATTAATCAACTGGAGTGGGATGAGCCCGCCAGTAAAGATTGGATCGAAACCATTGATAAGGCCCTTACTGGATATGATTTAACTGATGTGGTTTTAATCGGCCATAGTTTAGGCTGTACTGCAATTGCGAACTGGGCAAAAGAATATCAAAAGAAGGTTAAGGGCGCTTTATTGGTTGCACCCAGCGATTTGGAAGCACCACATTATACTTTTAATACGGTTGGTTTTGATCATGTGCCTTTAAATAAAATAAACTTTAAAACCATTGTAGTGGCCAGTTCAAATGATGAGTGGGTAAAACTGCAAAGAGCTGCCTTTTTTGCTGAGCACTGGGGAAGCGAATTTATTAATATCGGCAATGCCGGACATATTAATACCGATGCCGGATTTGGGGAATGGCCAGAAGGATTGAAGATTTTAAAAACTCTGGATTAAAATTTCCCTATCTGAGTTCCCGCAGATTTCGCAAAAAGAGCAGATGAACATAATTCTGCGAAATTATTTTGATCTGCGGGAGCTATTTAAGCTTTCTTAATCTGAGCCATTTTCTTCCTCAAAAACTGATCTAGAAAAATCAATCCGATCACCAGATCTGCAAATAAGAAGCTATAAACCGTAGTCGGTGTGATGTATTGGTCTAAATTAAAGTCGAAATTAACATTCATATCGAACTGGGGCATACTTAGATTTGAGTTATACAATACATAGCCAAATAAGGCGAGCAGGGAGAACACAAAAAAACTACCGATGCTATAAATAATCTTTTTATCAACTTTTGTTTTCATCGCCACAGGTGCAGGCACCAGGGCAACGCTTTCCATTACATTTCTGGTAAACGACATGGAAGGTTCATCAAGATCTATTCCCTCAAAAGAGAGATTAAATTTTAAAAGATCGTCATATTGAGATTTAATTTCAGCATCTGATGCAATTTTTTCTTCGATGGCTTTTTTTGAGGGTTCATCTAAATTTCCATCTATATAATCCCAAAGCTGTTGTTCTATTGTGTTCATAGTAACTCCTTTACTTCATCTTTTAACAAATATTGTAATTTTTCTTTAAGCCTTTGCCTGGCCCGGTGCAATTTTACTTTTATGGTATTGGACTCCATGTGCAAAGCCTCACCAATTTCTTCTAAACTTTGCTCGCCTTTATAAAATAGGGTAATAATGGCTGCATCGTCTGGCATCAACTGGGCAATGGCCAGGTTTAAAAATGCATGACTATCCTGTTTTTCGTAACCGTTGGCACTAAAGCCTGAGGTATGATTTTCGAGCTGTATGATGGTGCCTTCGTCATGGATTGATGAGGTATCTAAGCGTTTTTTTCTCAAAAATGTCATGGCGGTAGTATAGGTAATGGTATACAGCCATGTACTAAATTTAGCCGTTTGTTTAAAGGTACCTAATGCCCTGTATGCTTTCACAAAGCAATCCTGGGCAATTTCTTCGGCATCTTCCCTGTTTTTGGAAAACCTTAAAGCAAGCGTAAATACAAACCGCTGATGGCGTTTTACCAGCAAAGCATACTGAGCGGTTTCGCCGTTCAATACATTTTGGATCAGCGCTAAGTCTGTAAGTTTTTGCTCCATGTTTAGCTGTAAGACTACATTAAAGATAAGTAGGTTACACGTGAAACATCATTTTTATTATCATGCTGCGTTTGTAAAGCATCTGCAGATAAAGGTGTAATATTTCTTTTTGGTTTTTGGAAATGAAAGGGCTGTATTCTTGGCCGATTGAAGTCCTGCTGTCCGCTGTAGCCCTCATCCTTTGGGGCTGCCGCTGCCATCAGGTTTGTGAACAGGGGCTTGTGCGGCCTTTCTAGCCCTAAGTAAGGGTGCTGTTTTGGCCATCTAGCCCCGGGTGAAGCGGTACCCTGCATGGTGGAGGAACGAAACCCAAAGTGTATAAGCGCAACACGGGAAAACCGTTATTTTCTTGCACAGACATTGCGCTCCAAAAAATTGAACTTTTCTTTTAGGCCTGGTACGTCCTGATAAACTTTGGAAGTTATCCGCGCTAGTGTGATGCGAAAAATTTTAATCCTGCAATTGAACCAATCAGCGTACAGATAAAAAAGATCCGCCAAAAGGTTGCCGGTTCGTTAAAATACACGATGCCAATAATTACGGTTCCTACGGCCCCGATACCTGTCCAAACGGCATAAGCTGTCCCCATTGGCAAGGTTTGAGTGGCTTTGTTTAATAATATAAAGCTTAAGGTAATGCAGACAAAAAATGCTGCAGTCCATTTTATATTCGAGAAATTATTCGATAATTTAAGACAGGTGGTAAAGCCAACTTCAAAAAGGCCGGCGATAATTAAGATAATCCAGTTCATGATAAATGTGTTTCTGCAAATTTACCGGACATTTGTGGGGTTACATTTTACAAATGTTAAAAAATGTGCCTATTTACAAGCGGCCCTGATGCGGCTCAATGTAACCTGTGTTACGCCTAAATAGGAGGCAATGTGTTTTAAGGCCACGCGTTTAATCAGCTCTGGTGATTGATCTACAAATTCCTGATAACGCTCTGCAGCACCTTTAAAGGCTCTGTCGATTAATCTTCTTTCGGTGGCAATGAGTTCCTGTTCGGCAATTTTTCTGCCCCAGTTGGCTATTTCCAGGTTGTCTGCATAAAGCGAAAACAGATCATTTAACCTGATCCTCATTAAAGTACAGGTTTCTAAAAGCTCCACATTTTCGTAACCCGGGCGGTTGTTGATATAGCTGTTAAAAGAAAAAAGCACATTGCCACTTTGCCCGAACCAAAAAGTAATCTGCTGGTTTTCGCCATCACAGTATGCCCGGGCTATGCCTTTTTCTAAAACATAGAAATAAGGTTCTATTTTTTCAGCATGAATAATTATAGTGCCTTTTTTATGTTTAACATACTCCATATGCTTAGCAAGCTGATGTAATGAATCATCACTCAATGTGCTAAAAACTACTATATTTTTAAGTTGTTCAATCAAAATGCATGGCTATAAAACAAAAATAGGAATGTTTTGGCTGGCTAGCACTCGGCGATCGACATTTATTGTTTTTTCTCTAAGGTTTGGTGATTGATCATTGGTATTTGAATATTTTTAATATAGGGTGTAACCTGATTCAAAAGCGTGTAGTCATAATACACAGAACACGGTTCAACAGACAGATAAAATATTTACAAATTAAAAATTATAATCATGGAAGGTATATTAGTTCCCATCTCACTTTTTTTAGGCGCATTCGCAATGGTATTCGGGATACGCTATTTATCAAATAAGGAGAAAATGGCAATGATCGAAAGGGGGATCGATCCGGGTATTCACAAGGCAACACCAAAGCCGTTTTTAAGCTTAAAGTTCGGTTTATTACTGGTTGGTTTGGGAATAGGATTATTGGTGGCACTCTTTACGGTTAGAGGCGTATTTGGCAGTGACATGACACATAGTGAAGAAGGGCAGTCGGTGGCCATTTATTTTGGCTGCATCGGTATCTTTGGCGGCCTGGGTTTGATTGTTTCTTACCTGGTAGAAAAGAAATGGCTGGATAACAACAAATTTTAACCAGCAGATAAGTCAAGTTTTATAGCTTGGTGGCTATTAAGCTTGGCTTATCTTGATTTTTGTGTTGTCAGATGTTTCCATCTGACAATTAATATTTTCAGTAATAGAAATTTGCTTTTAGATTTAAAGGACAGTCAGATGGTAACATCAGACAGCACCATTTGATAATATGGAGAGAAGTCAAATTTCATAGCAAGGTGCCGTGAAACCTGACTTCTCTTTTTATTGCGGTTTATTGATAATCGCAACGGTTAAGCGGCTAATGCAATTCATTTTTCCGCGTTCATCATAAATTTTGATTTCCCATACCTGGGTTTTGGCGCCAACGTGCAAAGGTTTGCAAATGCCTTTAACCAAACCGTTTTTTACGGGGCGTAAATGGTTGGCATTCACTTCCAAGCCAACTGCAACATACTTTTCGGGATCAATACACATATATGAAGCAATGCTGCCCAGTGTTTCGGCCAAAACAACCGAGGCACCTCCATGAAGTATGCCAGCAGGTTGGTGTGTGCGTTCGTCGACAGGCATTGTTCCGGCAATGAAATCTTCGCCTATTTCGGTAAATCGGATATCGAGCAAGCCGCCGAGATGGTTTTTCGGACGGTTATTTAAATCCTCAACTGTAAAATTTTTAAACCACATTGTAACGTTCTTTTAAAATCGAAACATGGTGAATGATGTGTCCGCCCACAATAAAAAGAATGGATTTTACATTGATTTCTCTTCCCGAGGCTATTCCTTTTCGGTTTAGTTCATCTTCATTTAAAGATTTAAAAAGGTATAAGTTGGCTTTACGTAATGCGATAAATTCTTCAATCAGATCTTCCAGGCCACGCTCATCAAAGCGGGCATTTACGACATAGTCATCCTCTTCGAAACCGGGCAAGGGTTGCTGTTCTTTTCGTGCAAAACAGGTAATTCGGTAAGCAAAAACACGTTCGGTATCGATAATATGGCCCAGCATTTCTTTAAGCGTCCATTTACCTTCTGCATAGGCATAATCTGCTTTATCTGCATTGGCCCTAAATAAAGCCGGAAGACTTTGAATCTGATCGTTTAAAATCTCAAAAATATCTCGGTCAACTTTACTGATATACGTTTCACCCCAAATTGGATACTCGTTAGGCTGTGGTCGGTTCATATCTTAAACTGCTTTTTAAAATTATTCTAAAAGTTGTGCCTTTACCCAGCTCGGAGTCTTTTACAAAAATTTCGCCGCTGTGGTAATTCTCTACAATACGTTTGGTAAGCGATAAGCCCAGGCCCCAGCCGCGTTTACGCGTGGTATAGCCCGGTTGAAAAACCGCATCAAATTTAGATCTCGGAATTCCCTTTCCGGTATCGCTCACATCAATAAATACCTGCTCTTTGGCTAGGTTTTCGATAATGTTGATGGAAATTGATCCTTCGTTTTCAATCGCATTGGCTGCATTTTTTAAAAGGTTTTCAATTACCCAGTCAAACAAAGGCACATTTAACATGGCCCTTACCTGTTCATCGCCGGTAATGCTAAATTTAACCTTATCTGATGTGCGTACCTTAAAATATCTTATAAAATCGCTGATTACGATGTATACTGTGTGGTCTTCGAGTATAGGTTTAGATCCGATTTTCGAAAAACGGTCGGTAATAATTTCTAAGCGTTTAATATCATTTTCCATTTCAGCAATCAGCGGGTCATCTTCTGCATCGAATTTAGATTTCATGAGCTCCGTCCAGGCCATGAGTGATGATATCGGAGTGCCCAACTGGTGTGCTGTTTCTTTGGCCAAGCCCACCCAAACGTGGTCCTGTTCATCCCGCCGTGCCGAACTGAATGCCGCATACGCCGTTAAAAGGAAAAGAAATATCACCGCCATCTGGATATAGGGGAAATACCTTAGCTGTGTTAAAATGAAAGAATCGCGATAATATGCCTTAAATTTTTTGCCAAAGATATTCATCACATCTGGTGAGTGCTGGGCCTTCATCTGCCTCAGTTGGCGTACAAAATATAAGCTATCGTAAGTGAGTTTAGTATCTGCAATCGGATAGTTGGTTTTTGTACTGTCCAAACCGAAAAAAGAGCTGATCATACCTGCCGAATCGATCATGATAACAGGCGTTTTGGTATTTGCACGCACCGTTTCAACGATTACCCTGTAATCGTCATTATCATAAAGAAACATCGCCCGTTCCTGGATTTTAACCCAAAGATGAAATTGGTCAGCCTCTTCGCGCTCCATTTTTTTTACAAAAGAATCGGTGTAAAATACTGAGGCAATGCCAATTAAGATGGCAAAAATGAGGAGGAAAAACTTCCAGCGGCGTTTCTTTTGATAAGGGTTCATGCTTTAGCTAGCCAAATTACAATAACAAAACGAAAAAATCATAAAACCATTATGCTTTTTCAAAAACCTAAGGCAATCATTTTGAAAGCATAAGCGCTTCATCACGGTTGAAAATGATAAAACGGATGAAAAGCATATCTTTGCAGCGTCTTGCGTTTTGCGCAAAGCGATAAGCGTTCTGAACGCCTAACGCCTAACGCCAATCGCTCAACATACCAATTTATGGATAAGAAAGTTAGAGTTAGATTTGCCCCAAGCCCAACCGGAGGTTTGCATTTAGGCGGTGTACGTACCGCTTTGTTCAATTATTTGTTCGCCAAAAAAAATAATGGAACTTTTGTACTTCGTGTAGAAGATACCGATCAGAACCGCTTTGTGGAAGGCGCCGAAGAATATATTGTAAACTGTTTAAACTGGTGTGGCATTACACCTGATGAAAGTCCGGGTAATCCGGCTGCATATGGCCCTTACCGCCAGAGCGAACGTAAACCGGGTTACCGTAAATTTGCCGAACAGTTGATCAGCGATGGGTATGCATATTATGCTTTCGATACCCCCGAAGATCTGGATGCAAAACGTAAAGAAATTCCGAATTTTCAGTACGGACAAGCTACGCGCATGCAGATGCGTAATTCTTTAACCCTTACCATTAGTGAGGTTGAAGACTTACTGGCGGCAAAAATACCACATGTGATCCGCATAAAAGTGCCAGCTGATGAAATTGTACATTTTAACGATCTGATCCGTGGCGACGTAAGTTTTGAAACCTCCCTGGTTGATGATAAGGTATTATTAAAAGCAGATGGTATGCCAACCTATCATCTGGCCGTTGTGGTTGATGATAAGGCGATGGAAATCAGTCATGCCTTTAGGGGTGAAGAATGGTTGCCATCTGCACCGGTCCATATTTTACTCTGGAAGTATTTAGGTTGGGAAGCCGATATGCCTGCATGGGCACATCTACCTTTAATTTTAAAACCTGATGGGCACGGGAAATTAAGCAAACGCGATGGCGATCGCTTAGGTTTTCCGGTTTATGCCATGAACTGGACTGATCCTAAAACTGGCGATATAACCAAAGGTTTTAAAGAACTGGGTTTTATGCCAGAAGCTTTTGTCAATATGTTAGCTCTTCTAGGCTGGAATGATGGTACTGATCAGGAATTATTTTCGTTAAAAGAACTGGAAGAGAAATTCTCGGTAGAACGGATCAGTAAAGCAGGGGCTAAATTCGATTTCGAAAAGGCCAAATGGTACAACCATGAATGGATTAAATCGCAAAGCGCAGAGCGCTTGATGCCAAGTGTTAAAACAGAGCTGGAAAAAGCGGGTATTGATGCAGGCGGAGATGCTTTTTTAAATACTGTTATCAACTTAATAAAAGACCGCTGTACTTTATTGCCCGATTTTGTGGCACAGAGCAGTTACTTTTTCGCTTTGCCTGCTGAATATGATATAAATGCAGTAAAACCAAAATGGACACCGGAAAAAGCGGATTTTTTTAATGCTTTTGCTGATGGTTTATCACTAACCGATGCCGGTACTGCAGAAACTGCCTTTAAAGCTTTAGCCGAAGAAAAAGGATTTAAACCGGGTGAATTGATGTTACCTTTCCGCATCATGTTGGTTGGTGGCAAATTCGGGCCCGGTGTTTTTGATATTGCCGTATTGTTAGGCGTAGCGGAAACCAGATCAAGAATTGGAAAAGCAATCACGGTTTTTAATAGTTAGTATATTTTAATTAGAGAAATTAAGATAATTGATGCCAGGAAGTCAAGTTTTTTATAAACTTGACTTCTTTTTTGTCGCAACGTAAAAGAATAAATCAATAAAAATAATTTCTACTTTAGTATAACAATTGTCCTGTAATTAAGGTTATTCATTAAACTAAAAAATATAGACTATGCAATGGTTTGGTAAAGGCAGTAATAATGTAGAAGATGGTAGAAGCGGTGGCGGCGGAAAAACCATCCTGGGCGGTGGAATCGGTATAATTATCGTTGTGCTTGGATTAATTTTCGGGAAAGATTTAACAGGCGTGGTGAGTCAGATCCCGGCTACTGCGGGTACCGAAGAAGTAAAACAGGGCGTTCCTGCCAACGATGCACAGGCACAGTTTGTTTCTGGGGTTTTGGAATCAACCGAACAGGTTTGGGATAAAGAATTTCAGGCCATGGGCAAACAATATGAATACCCAAAATTAAGGTTGTTTAGAGAGGCTGTACAAACCGCATGCGGAAATGCAAGCGCTAATGTAGGGCCATTTTATTGCCCTGGCGACCATAAGGTTTATATCGACTTATCATTTTATGATGAACTGAAAAACCGTTTCGGTGCGGCGGGTGATTTTGCGCAAGCTTATGTAATTGCACATGAAGTTGGCCATCACGTTCAAAATTTACTGGGCATTTCAGAAAAGCTGGATCAGGCACGTGGCCAGGTTAGCGAAAAAGAATACAACCGTTTATCAGTTAAACTAGAGTTACAGGCTGATTTTTTTGCCGGACTTTGGGCGCATAACGCACAAAACCTTAAAGATTTTAAGTTAGACGAAGGTGATATAGAGGAAGCTTTAACTGCTGCCAACGCCATTGGAGATGATAAGCTGCAAAAACAGGCTACAGGCGAGGTTCAGCCAGATTCTTTTACCCATGGCACCTCTGCTCAGCGGATGTACTGGTTTAAAAAAGGCTTCGAAACAGGTGATATTAAACAAGGCGATACCTTTAATTCAAATAATTTATAAAAATGTAAAACTTTTTCAAAACACTTTTGTTTGTTTACAGTTAATGAGATTTTTATCTCCAAACCAAACATAATTATCCCGGCTTCTTATTTGTTTTAATAAAGATGATCCTTATAGTTGATGACAGGCCAGAAAACCTGATCTCGTTACAGAAAGTACTCCAGGCACACAATTTTGAGGTTGATACTGCATCATCCGGTGAAGAAGCGCTAAAAAAAGTTTTAAAAAATAATTATGTCCTGATTATTCTGGACGTACAAATGCCCGATATGGATGGCTTTGAGGTGGCTGAAGCCATTTCGGGTTTCAGTAAGGCAAAGGATACAGCCATTATATTTCTATCGGCCGTAAATACCGAACTTAAATTTATTACAAAAGGCTACCTAAGCGGTGGTTTGGATTACATCACCAAGCCCGTTGATATCAATGTACTCCTGTTAAAGATAAAAACATTCTATCGTATTTATGAGCAGAACAGAAAACTTAACGAAGTACAGGAGAAGCTGCTAGAAGAAATCGAATTCCGAAAGCAGGCAGAGCATAAAAAGGACGAATTTATCAGTATTGCCAGCCATGAATTAAAAACACCTTTAACCAGTGTAAAGGGATATATTCAATTATTGCAACGCAGCTTAAACAGAGATGATAAAACCATGGCGCAGAACCATCTCGAAAAAGCCGCCATTCAGCTCGAAAAACTAAATGAATTAATTGTCGATCTGCTCGATATTTCTAAAATTGAAAGCGGCAAGATGAAGTTTAACATGAAAAGCTTCTGTGCCGATAATATGGTGAGCAATGCTATTGAGATGTTGCAACACTCAAATCCCGATTTTAAAATTACTAAACTGGGCAAAACCGATGAAATGATTTTTGGTGATGAAATGCGCCTCGAGCAGGTGGTTATCAACTTTATTACCAATGCAATAAAATATGCACCTGGCACCAATCAGGTTAATGTTACCATCAATATCAAAGATGAAAAGCTGTATTTAGCCGTAAAAGATTTCGGTATTGGCATTTCCAAAGAACAGCAAGATAAAATATTTGATAAATTTTACCGGGTAGAAGAAAACAGCAACCGTTTTAACGGATTGGGCATTGGGCTTTACATCTGCTCAGAGATCATCAATCGTCATGGAGGAACCATCGGGGTAAACAGCGTTCCAGATGAAGGATCGGAATTTTATTTCATTATCCCCATAACCGAAGAAGAAATCCTTAAAAACCAGATCTAATTATCCTTAACACATATAATGAAAACAACTCTTAAAAATAATTTACGTCTGGGCCTTGGCTTGTCGCTAATTATTCTGTTCATAAGTTCACTGGCTTCTTACGTGAGCATCAGTAACCTGATTAAAAGTACCGACCTGGTAAAACACAGCGATGAAGTGATTTTAAATACCGAAGGTGTAATTTCTACCTTAAAGGACGCCGAAACCGGACAACGGGGCTATCTTTTAACAGGAAATAAGATTTTTTTGCAACCATATTACGGCTCTACCGATACTGCGATGGCGACTTTACGCCGGATAGAGGCACAAACCAGGGATAATGCCGTTCAGCAGAAAAATGTTGCCGAATTAAGAAATATCCTGGCCCGTAGACTCAATATTATTACTTCAACGATTGAAATTAAATCATTAGGCGGGCAGATTGACCCAACGGTACTTTTAGAGGGTAAAACTTACATGGACCAGGCACGTGGCGTGGTGAACAGAATGGTGAAGGAAGAAAGGAGATTGCTCGAAAGCCGCACGGCTGAGTTAAACAAACTTACGGCTTATACCCCAATCCTGATTTTAATTGCTGCAGTTCTTGCCATATTGATCACCCTGTTTTTTTACAGAAAAGTATCTGTCGATTTTGATGAACGTGTTAAGCTTCAAAAAGAGATTGAGGATAAAAAATATGAAATGGAGAAACGCATTGCGGCCATTAAGGAAATTGCCTACCAGATTTCTAACGGTAATTATGGCGTAAAACTCGATAGCCAGAGTCAGGATGATATCGGTGAGCTTTCGGATTCGCTGAACACGATGTCTTCTTCATTAAAAAAATCTTTTGATACATTGGAAGAAAACGAGTGGATACAAACAGGGGTGGCCAACTTAAATGTAAACATGGTTGGCGAAAAGGATGTTTTCCATTTGGCAGAAGATATTATAGAATTTTTGGCCAGCTATACCAAAAGCCAGATTGGTGCGCTATACTTGTTTAAGGATGATGGTTACCTACATTTGAAGGGACAATATGCTTTGCAAGGGCAAAATTTAGTTGAAACCATCGAACTTGGACAAGGATTAATTGGCCAGGCAGTGAAAACCGGTAAACCTATTTTGTTGGATGATGTACCACAGAATGAACTGACGGTTACCCATGCCACAGGCCATATAAAGCCGGCGCAACTGATTGTATTGCCGATTATTAGAAACGAGATTTCAATAGGAGGTTTGGAATTAGGCACCATTGGAAAATACAGCGATCTGCAACTGCACTTTTTAAACCTGGTATTATCTGATATCGGTACGGCCCTGTTGGGTGCACAGAACCGTCAAAAGCTTCAGCAGCTATTGGAAGAAACACAGGCTCAATCAGAAGAGTTACAAGTTCAGCACAATGAACTTGAAGGACTGAACGCAGAACTGGAGGCGCAGGCGCAAAAACTTCAGGCCAGTGAAGAAGAATTGCGTGTACAACAGGAAGAACTGTTGCAAAGCAACCAGGAACTCGAAGAAAGAAGCAGTTTATTAGAAGAGAAAAATGAGCTAATAGAAGAGCGGAATATTGAAATTCAGCAAAAGGCGGAGGCTTTGGAGCTGAGTACGAGATACAAATCTGAATTCCTGGCCAACATGTCGCACGAGCTAAGAACTCCACTCAACTCAATCTTGTTATTATCGAGATTAATGGCCGAAAACGAAGCGATGGACCGTGAGCACCAGGAATATGCAGAGGTCATCCAAAGTTCGGGCCAGGGTTTATTGAGTTTGATTGATGAGATTTTAGATCTTTCAAAAATTGAGGCAGGTAAAATGGAACTTGATAGAATGAACATCAAGGTTGATGATATTATCCTCAACATGCGTTCATTGTTTAATCCTTTGGCAAAGGAGCGGAACCTCAGCCTGGTGATTGATAAATCGGCAGAAGTACCTGAGTTTTTTCATACCGATAAAATGCGCTTAGAACAAATCATTAAAAATCTGCTATCTAATGCCATCAAATTTACAACAGTAGGCTCGGTAACATTAAACATTAGTAAAAATGATAAACTGGGTGCGCTGGTATTTAAGGTTACCGACACAGGCGTTGGGATTGCTCCCGAGAAACAGGCCATGGTTTTCGAGGCTTTCCAACAGGCAGATGGTTCTACACGCCGTAAATTCGGAGGTACAGGCTTAGGTCTTTCTATCAGTAGAGAACTGGCAAAGCTATTGGGCGGTTACATTGATTTAAAGAGTGCAGAAGGTGAGGGAAGTATTTTCACCTTAACTTTGCCAATCGATAAAAATAAGGGCTTTGAAGGAGTTGTTAGTTTCGATGAACCTAATGTTGTCGCAGCGGCAGAACCTATTACCAAAAAAGCAAATCACTTAACGGTTGATAACATTCCACAGGAAATAGACGATGACCGTGATAACATCCAGCCCGATGATAAGGTAATTTTAATTGTGGAGGATGATACCCCTTTTGCAAAAACACTTTTAGATTTTACCAGAAAAAGAAATTATAAAGGTTTGGTTGCCGTTCGTGGGGATGTGGGCATTGAAATGGCAAAAACGTTTAAGCCGCTCGCTATTTTACTTGATATTCAGTTGCCAATTAAAGATGGCTGGCAGGTAATGGAAGAGTTGAAATCAGATCCTTCCACACGTCCGATTCCGGTGCACATCATGTCATCTCTACAGGTGAAGAAAGAAAGTTTACTAAAAGGAGCGGTAGATTTTATCAACAAACCTTTTGCTTTCGAACACATGCAGGAGATCTTTTCAAAACTGGAGCATGCGCTTAGCCGTCATCCCAAAAAGGTGCTTATTGTTGAAGAAAACGAACAACATGCCAAAGCCTTGAGTTATTTTTTAAGCAATTTTAATATCCAGACGGAGATTGTAAACCAGGTAAATGAAAGTGTTTCTGCACTACATAAACCCGAGGTGAACTGCGTAATTCTGGATATGGGCATTCCTGATAAACATGCTTACGAAACCCTGGAAGTGGTAAAGAAAACACCAGGACTGGAAAATCTTCCGATCATTATCTTTACGGGTAAAAACCTTTCGAAGGGAGAAGAAAACCGCATTAAACAATACGCAGATTCTATTGTAGTAAAAACTGCACATTCTTATCAGCGTATTCTGGATGAGGCAGGTCTGTTCCTTCATTTGGTAGAAGAAAAGAGTAAGGAGAAAACAAAAGCGCCTAAAAAATTCTCCGAGCTGCAAGACGTGCTGATCGGTAAAACGGTACTGGTTGCCGATGATGATGTCCGTAATATTTTCTCATTAACGAAGATGTTAGAGCAGCACCAGATGAAAGTTGTAGCCGCTACTGATGGTAAAGAAGCGCTTAAACTTTTAAATGAAACCCCCGAGATTGACGTGGTTTTAATGGATATGATGATGCCTGAGCTTGATGGTTATGAAACCACAACCGCCATTAGGCAGGATATCAAATACCGAAACCTCCCAATTTTGGCGGTAACGGCTAAAGCCATGATGGGCGACAGGGAAAAATGCATTGCGGCGGGTGCTTCCGATTACATCAGTAAACCCGTAGATATGGATCAATTGATATCGCTTTTGCGTGTTTGGCTTTACGAAAATCATCATAAATCATAAACCATTTTTATTAAACTATGCCTCAAAAATTAATTCTCATTATTGATGATGATAACCGAAACATTTTTGCCCTAAAAGCTGTTTTAAAGGCCAAAGGTTTTGATTGTGTATCTGCTATAAGTGCTCAGGAAGGCTTTTCTATTATAGAAAAACACGACAATGTTGCGATCGTATTAATGGATATGATGATGCCTGATATGGATGGTTATCAGGCCATTGCCGCAATGAAGAAATCTGCCAAAATGCAGAACATACCCGTCTTGGCCGTAACAGCTCAAGCTATGGTTGGCGATAAAGAGCGCTGCTTAAGTGCGGGAGCGTCGGGCTATGTTTCAAAACCGATAAATGTTGACGAATTATTAGTACAGATAGAAAACTTTACAAAATAGCCGGTGATAAGTGATGCAATAGATAATGATCAGGTGGAAATCCTGCTGAACGATGTTTTGGAAAGCCATGGTTACGATTTTCTGGAATATTCTCATGCATCAATAAAAAGAAGGATTAGCCGCCTTTATGCATTGGATAACTTTGTAAGCTTTGCAGAATTCCGTTATACGGTTAGAACCGATAAGCAATATTTTAAGCGCTTTTTAGAAGAGATTACCGTTAATGTGACCGAAATGTTCCGCGATCCTTCTTTTTATAAAGCGCTGCGGAATGATGTTCTTCCTGTTTTAGGCACTTATCCTTTCATCAGGATTTGGGTGGCAGGCTGTTCTACCGGAGAGGAAGCTTATTCGCTTGCCATTGTTTTAAAAGAACTTAACTTGCTCAATAAATCGCTTATTTACGCTACGGATATTAATCCATCTGTTTTGGAAAAGGCGAAAAAAGGCATGTTTCCGCTTAATTATTTAAAGCAGTACTCAGAAAATTATCTCCGGTCGGGTGGGACGAAAGATTTTTCGACCTACTATACCGCAAACTATTCATTGGCGAAATTTGATGAAAGCTTGAACAGCAAAATGATTTTTTCGACACATAATTTAGTTTCTGACCATTCTTTTAATGAATTTCAACTAATTTTATGCAGAAATGTATTAATCTATTTCGACAAGGATTTACAGCACAAAGTATTTAACCTGTTTGACGGAAGCATTGAAAAATTAGGGTACCTTGCTTTAGGAAGTAAAGAAAGCTTGGAGTTTTGGCCCAAAGCCAAAGAATATAAAAGGGTACAAATGGAGAAAATATGGCGGAAACTGTAATTTCTAACTCCTGTAGTGCATTAATTATCGGTGGTTCGGCCGGTAGTCTGGATGTTTTGCTCGAAATTTTTCCTGCTTTAAGGAACGATATCAGTTTTCCAATTATATTAGTGGTTCACCGTAAGGCCAGTAACGAGTCGCTTTTAACCGATTTATTGCAAAGCCGAACCAAATTGCAGGTTAACGAAGCAGAAGAAAAGGAATTTTTAACATCAGGAAAAGTTTTTATCGCTCCGGCTGATTATCATCTTTTGGTGGAAGAAGATCAAAGCATTTCTCTGGATTATTCGGAAAAAGTGAATTATTCGCGGCCATCTATTGATGTTACCTTTCAATCTGCAGCTGAGATCTTTAAAGAAAAATTAGTCTGTATTTTACTGTCGGGCTCTAATGCAGATGGAGTTGAAGGATTAAAAATTGTAAACAATTTGGGGGGTAAAGTGGTTATACAAGATCCAAATACAGCGATAATGCCGTATATGCCCCAACAGGCGGTAATTAACGTAAGGCCACATGTGATATTGGATGGCCATGATATGGCTGATTATATAAATAATTTAAATGGTTAATTTGCTTTCGGAGGTAATATGATAGTTGCAAAAAAAGTATTTGTTTTTGATGATAATAGGGATATTCTAGATCTGTGTACATTTATTTTGGAAGATGCTGGGTATGAGATAAAAACATCTGAGAACGCCAATAATATAGAAGAACAGGTAGCAGAATATATGCCTGATTTAATTTTTATGGATAACTGGTTGCCAGATTTAGGCGGAATACAGGCCACAAAAGCATTAAAAAGCCATCCTGATTTAAAACATATCCCGGTAATTTATTTTTCGGCCAATAACGATATCTCTTCATTGGCTGATGAAGCTGGTGCAGATAGTTATTTATCGAAACCATTTGATATTGCTGCGCTTGAGGAGATTGTGAAAAAGCATTTGAGTTAGCAGCGCAGATCTTACGAAGGTTCGATTGGCTTGATGCTGAAAAAACTTCGTAAGCCCAGGCCCGGCCCACACGAAACCCCACATTTTGCCATTTATTTTGCCCTTGTTAAACCTCGGGTTTATGCTTTCCCCCAAATCCTGGTATTCAGGTCCAGTTCCTTAACAATATCATACATAAACTTGATGGTGGCAATATCTTCATTTACCGTTTCCGGGTTTAACAATGATTTAAAAACAGGAGCCTCGAAATAGTTCCGGTTTAAGGGAAAAGCGATATACATTCTCGATTCGATAAAGGATAGGCTAATGTTGTGTTTAGTTTGATGGTTGAGGTTTAATATCCGCTCCATCATGGCAGGAGTAAGGATGTACCTCGATTCAACCTGATCCGATCCATGCGTTACAAAAGTCTTATCGAAATCTACGTTTTCCAATTGAATAACATCTTTACTACCAAAAGAAAATAGGTTTTTTGAAAACCATGCGCCAAAAGCAGCACCAAAATCTTTCGGCTTAACAATGGTAACACCATTAAATTTCTTGTTAAAATCGGCCGCAAAAATAATTCCCTTAAAAATATCGTGCCATTCAGTTCGGGTTCCGTTCTTTGTTTGGGTAACCGTTTTATATTCAGCGTGTACTTCGGCAAAATAAAACCTGGTTTTGCCGGCACATCCTGTTACCAGGTCTTCTGTTTTATAACGATCGGGCCCGGTGTTGAAAAGCTGAGTATACATAAACTCTGAAGCCTCAATTCCCTGATAAGGACTAATGGCTAAACTTTCGTCTAAAAATTTAAGGGCAGTGCCAATTACATCGTTTTTGTAGGTGTTTTTATAAATGTTCAGCGCGTCGCTGATTTTATAAAATATAACAGACCCATAAATAATGGGGATTAAACCTGAAATTACACCTGGTATGGGAAAACCTAACAAAAAGCCAAGAATGAGAACTAAAATACCTGCAGCAATAAAAATATAGCCTTTGGTTTGGGTCGCGGCAATTCTTTTGCGCTCTACCTCCATTGTAGCCAGAACCTGCTGTAAGGCTACATTGCTTTCAATATTGACCAACATTAATTATTGAAAAGTTCTTTGGCGCTGATGTTTTTACGTTCTTCGGCCGCGGTTTCTAAAACGGCAATCGGCTGAAAGTTTAACATTCCGGCAAATAAACTGCCTGGAAACATCATAATCGAATTGTTATAGTCGGTTACTGATGCATTATAAGTTCTTCTGGCAGCGGCAATCTGCTCTTCGCTTTCGGTCCAGGTGGTTTGCAGGTTAATGAAATTGGTATTAGCCTTTAAATCAGGATAGTTTTCAATGTTCACCATCAAACCTTTAACACTGCTGCTCAATTGCGCATCTAGATCTGCTTTTTCGGCAGTACTCATGTTACCCGAAGTGGCTCTTGATCTGAGTTCAACTATTTTGGTCAATGTTCCCTGTTCGTAAGTGGTGTATTGTTTTACCACTTCAACCAGGTTAGGGATTAAATCAAAACGTTTTTTGAGCATGACATCAATGGCCGAGAAAGCATTGGTTACCTGGTTTTTTTTACCGATGAGTGAGTTGTAGAAGAAAATTCCGATCAGGAATATAAATCCGATGATAATGAGGGCAATAATCATAATTTTGGTTTAATGGTTAGAGAATAAAGATAAGAAAAGGTTACAAATTGTTAGCGCTTTTCATTTTGTTCCTGCTCCCTTTTCATGCGGCGTTCTAGTCTTTTCTGTTTTCTTAGATTATGACTGGCCCGCATGGCCTTAAACTTTGCAATGTGTTCGCGCACTTCATTCTGTTTTTCTTCAGTAATACCGATACTGTATTTTATGCCTGTAAAAAGGCTTTTCCAAATCAGGTTAAAGAAAGAAGTATTTGCTGGTCTGCTGTAATTCACATTTACCGGGACTAATTTCCCGTCTGCACCAGGGTTTTCAGATTTAATAATTAAAGCGTTCGCCAAAAAAGAAAGAAAGCCACGGGTAACCAGGTGATCTTTTTCAGGGTCGTTTTTCATCAGGGCTACAGAAAGGTCGTAATAAGAGAATGCTACCGTTCCCCTTGCGCCCAAATCATTTGCCTTAAAATCGAACTTCAGCTTATCTATATTGCCGCGGTTAATGCGTACCAGGCCAAGGGGTTTGGTAATCTGGTTTAAAACCCTCGAATTAAAATTATGTAACACGCCGTTATAGGAAAAAGCACCATCTTTGGCTGTTAAGTCGAATTTAAAATTTACATCCAGTTTTCCCTGACCAAAAAGATAAGTGTTCAGGTTAACCTCCATTGTTGGGTTTATGGCCTTGATTTTTTCCAGATTGGTAGCGTTTTTTATGATCCCTGAAGTATGCTCAAAGCTAATCTGTCCCTTCTGGCTGCTTTCGCTATTGTAAACGGCATAATTAACATTTACATCTTTCAGTTGAATTTTCTGCACCAGTATAGGGGCATTCAGCAACTGTAAAAGTTGATGGGGGAATTTGCCTATTTTGTTTTCCTGTGGTTTTTGCGGAAGCCCATTCTGATTAAAAACCGAAATAAAACCATTAGAAATGGCCATTTCCTTTGCCCATAACTCTTGCTTGCTGATATAAAGCGGCAAGTCAATACCGTTGAGCATAATATCACTCATGTTGATATTAAAGCGTTCGCGGGCATAACCAGCTACTTTTCCAAAGGTCATTTCATCATATAAGGGAACCATGGCAAAACTGTTTATCCTCAGCTTACCCGTTGTTGCCCTAAAATCCAGCTGATCCAGCTTAATATCGTACATTTTATCCGGTGTGCGGTAAACGTAATTATTAAGGTTGATTACAATATCTTTAAGCAGGTAAAAGCGTGAAGGATCTTCTGCAGAGGTAGAATCGACCAATAGGTCGGTTAACGTAATATTGAGATCGTCAATTGAAAATGGAGAGGAGTTGGGTCTGTTTTTATTGATGTACTTAAAGCCAACATCCTTAAACCGGATGGTTTTAATGCTAAATTCTTTCAGGTTTTTGGAGATGATGTCGTAAGGAGACTTAATCGGTCTTGGCGCACGGCCCTCGTTAAAGGCAAACTGCTGATTAACCATCGTTACTTCCGGTTTATCAAATATGATCTCCTCGAGCTGGAGTTTCTGTTCCCTGTACAAGGTTAAAGGATGGAAACGTTTCACCACCAGCTTTTTTAAAGATACCGTGTACAGGTTATTTGGGGCTCTTTTTAAGGCGATAAGTTGTTTAAACCGATTGGTATCGGGCGTTATTTTTACATTTTGTAAAGTAGCATTGCCGGTAATCACATTGGTAGAAACCTTGGTAAAGCTAATGGTGTATAAACTATCGGTCGATTTATAGAGCAGCGTTTTTATCCTATCGGTTAATATCGGGCGCGATTTTACATTTAAAAACCAAGCGACACCTGCAAGTAGGATAAAAATGCCAAGCAGCGTGCCGGCAACCCATTTCAAAACTTTATAACGGTATCTTTTTGTATCAGGCATTAAAAAAAGGAGGCTGTGGTTTTATCAGCAATATACGCTTATAAACATATATTTTAGAAAGGTAAGATCAGTTTTTTTCTCTCCTTGCTTTCCTTGCGGCTTTTCTATCTGCACGCTTTTGTTCCCTTATTTTTTTAGCGGTTACTTTTTGTTGCTTTACCGGATTTTTTTCCGGTACGATGCCAACACCTACTATATCTTTTATACCAACAAAAACGGTTTTCCACATCAGGTTAAAAAAAGATGCCGAATTAATCCTGGTATTGGTCATCGTTGCAGTTCTTGGGGCCTCGCCTTTCTGTGGATTTTCATTTTTAACAAGAATGGCATTGGCCAGAAACGATAAAAATCCCTTTTCCTTAGTTCCCTCACCATCAATGTTATCCGAAAGCAACTTTACCTTTAAATTGGTGTACAGCATATTCATGGAACCTGTAGCCGACCTTAAATTTCCATTCGCCTTGAAATCGATGTGTTGGATGTCGCCGCTTTCTATTTCTACTAAACCCAGCGCTTTAGATAGTGGATTTAGGTTTTTCATATCAAATTTGCCCAGGTTTCCACTGTAGGTAAAGGCGCCGTTATTGTCGGTAAGGTTAAAATCAATCTTTACATTGAATTTTCCTGTGCCCATCAAAAGTGTATTTAAATTGGCTATAGCATGGTTCTTTCTGCTCAATTGTACGCTATCATTGGTTACGTTTAAAATATTTCCGGTTACTGCCTTAAAATCAACGGATCCCGTTTTTTTACTGGCAGGGTTAAATTCCGAATACTTCACATTCACATTTCTCAGCTTTACCGTATCGATTAGTGTAGGCATATTCAATCTCTTCAAGGCAATATGTGGATAATTTTGACCTTTATCCAGGCCGGGAGGTGGCGGCGATTCGCGGCTCATAAAAACTTCAACATTTGCCGGACCGACTCTTAACGATTTTGCATGCAACTTCTGATCGGTATTTAAACCGATAAAATCAACACCATTAAACTCTATCTTCTCAAATGCCAGGTTGTAGCGGTCTTTCTGGACTTTATATTTCCGGGCAAAAGTGAGTTCATCATATAGTGGCGTGAGTTTAAAACCTTTAACCGTTATTTTTTTTGATGCTGTAGAACCGTTAATGGTATCCACCTTCATGGAGTACATTTTATCTTTCGTTACCGACTTGTATCCTGCAATCTGAAAAGAGGCATCTTTTGTATAATAGAATCTGGTGGTGTCATTTCCGGAGAGCGAATCCAATAAAAAATCGTTAATAGTGATATCAAGGTGTTTGATAGCGTTTTTGGTCTTTTTTGCAGCAGTTTTGTTGATGTAATCAAAATCTGCATCCACAATTTTGATGCTTTTAATGTGTACCGATTTGAACGTTTTTGAAATTTGCTCGTAAAGCGATTTTTCGTCTTTTATGGTATCTGGTTTTTTGCTTACCTTGTTAAAAACCATATTGATGGATGGTTTCTGCAAAAGAATTTCACTCACATCTACCCGTTTTTTAAAATAAGCGGTTAATATCCCAACACGGGTAATTTGCAGTTTCTTTAATTTGATTTCAAAGGTGTGGGCGGGTGCCAGCTGCTTTTTCTCTAAGCTGTCAAAAACAGCCGTATCGGCTGTTAAGGTAACATCCCGCAGCGCTAAACTGCCAGTAATAACATTTAGGTTGATGCTTTTAAAATCAATCCGATATAAATGATGGGAGCCATTGTACACACCGGCCTTAATTTTCTCGGTCAGGATAGGTTTCCATCGGGCACTCAAAAACATAGCACCAAAGGCGATAATTAATACCAGTATACCGAATATGCTTCCTATCCAGGTCCAGATTTTGTTTTTATGCTGAGCTGTCATTGTTGTGGCTTATCGTTAGGTAACAGATGGGAGGGCGAAAGGTTTTTTGAAGCTAAAAGTCTAAAGGAGAAAGGCCTCAATCGGATACTTTTTGTAGCGCAAGGACAGCATTAATAACGAGGTACGGTCTTTTGCTACGCTTATACGCTTTGGCCATCGTACCTCCTGCCTGCAGGGTACCGCTTCGCCAAGGGCTATATAGGTTAGGGCGGTGTCATGGAAACCCTCATAGGAGCAAAAGCAGCTGTCATCTAAACCCGACCGGAGTGAAATGCCGGTTTCAAGCGGCAGAAACGGGGGCGGGGCTGAAGCCCGCAATAATAACTGAACCGCTCGTTTCCAAAAAACCGTTGATCTTAACGCCTTTTCTATACTCAGTGGCAATAAGATTGCTTCATTACTTCCCGCAACGGCTTGGGGATCATAATCCCAGGGTAAACATTTCAATAAAATATGTCAATTTGTCACTTTTAATTTTATTTGTGTATTTTTGCAATCCCCAATTTTTTTAAATAATGATTGATTTACAAGTACCAGATAAGACGCACGATGAGGCCAGACAAGGTGAAGCTTTAATTTTAGATGCACCTGTTAAAGCCGATGCCCGTAAATTATACATCGAAAGTTATGGCTGCGCAATGAATTTCGCCGATAGTGAAATCGTTGCCTCTATTTTATCCGAAACTGGGTTTGAAACCACCGGGGATTATCACCAGGCAGATGTGATTTTCATCAATACCTGCTCTATCCGCGAAAATGCAGAAACCAGGGTAAGAAACCGTTTGTCGCAGTTTGGTGTTGAAAAACGCCGTAACCCAAAATTAATTGTTGGGGTTTTGGGCTGCATGGCAGAGCGTTTAAAATCTAAATTTTTAGAAGAAGAACGTTTGGTTGATGTAGTTGTAGGGCCAGATGCTTACCGCGACCTGCCGAACCTAATCGAACAGGTAGAAAGTGGACATAAAGCCGTTAACGTTTTATTGTCGCGCGAAGAAACTTATGCTGATATCAGTCCGGTTCGTTTAAACAGCAACGGAATTACCGCATTTATCTCCATCACCCGTGGTTGTAATAACATGTGTTCGTTCTGTGTGGTTCCTTTTACCCGTGGTCGCGAACGTAGCCGTGATGCACATTCGATTATTGAAGAGGCAAAAGGTTTGTTTGCCGCAGGCTACCGCGAGGTGACGCTTTTAGGCCAAAACGTAGATTCATACACCTGGACATCAGAAGATGGAACCGAAACTGTAAATTTTGCACAACTCCTGGAGCAAACGGCCCTCGTTAATCCTGATTTAAGGGTTCGTTTTTCTACTTCGCACCCTAAAGATATTACCGACGAAGTTTTACATACTATCGCCAAATACGATAATATCTGTAATTATATCCACTTGCCTGTTCAATCTGGAAACACCAGGATATTGGAGTTAATGAACAGAACTTATACCCGCGAATGGTATATTAACCGCATTGATGCCATCCGCAACATTATTCCGGGTTGCGCAATTTCTACTGATATTATTGCAGGATTCTGTACCGAAACCGAAGAAGAACACCAGGAAACATTGAGTATAATGGATTATGTGGAATATGATTTTGCATATAATTTTACCTATTCGGAAAGACCGGGCACTTTAGCCGCTCGTAAATTAGCAGATGATATTCCGGAAGAGGTGAAAAAACGACGTTTGGCTGAAATTTTAGCAAAACAGCAGGCACATTCACTGATGCGTTTACAGGAATGGGTAGGTAAAACGGTTCGTGTTTTAATTGAAGGCACTTCTAAAAAATCGGATCTTGATTATTGCGGAAGAGGAGATAGTGGGGCAATGGCCATTTTTCCGGCAATTGAAGGCGTTAAACCTGGTGAATATGCAAACGTATATATCGAAAGATGTACGTCTGCAACATTGATCGGTAAAATAGTTTAAAAAGGTGGCGGGTTAGAAGATAGAAGGCCTAAGGTCTGGTATCTCAAATCTCCATACTCAAATCTAAAGAATGGATACACAAAATATTAAACAACGGTTCGGGATTATTGGGAATTCACCCTTACTTAACCGTGCCATCGATATTGCAAGCCAGGTAGCGCCAACCGATATGTCGGTATTGATCACAGGTGAAAGTGGTAGTGGTAAGGAGGTTTTCTCACAGATTATCCATCAGATGAGTGCCCGTAAACATGGTGCCTTTATTGCCGTAAACTGTGGTGCTATTCCAGAGGGAACAATTGATTCAGAGCTGTTTGGTCACGAAAAGGGATCTTTTACAGGTGCACACGAAGCACGTAAAGGTTATTTCGAGGTGGCCAATGGCGGAACAATTTTTTTGGATGAAGTTGCCGAACTGCCTCTAGGCACACAGGCCCGTTTACTGCGGATTTTAGAAAGCGGCGAATATTTGCGTGTAGGTTCATCCAAAGTACAAAAAACAGATGTCCGCATAATTGCAGCAACCAATGTTGATGTATATAACCGCGTTAAAAACGGAAAATTCCGCGAGGATTTATATTACAGGTTAAATACGGTTCCTTTGCGTATTCCGGCACTGCACGAGCGTAAAGAAGATATTTACTTGTTATTCAGGAAATTCTCTGCCGATTTTAGCGATAAATACCGCAGTCCGGCCTTACATTTAGAGCCAGATGCAGTACAGATTTTAACGAATTACAGCTGGCCTGGTAATGTGCGTCAGTTGAAGAATATCGCCGAACAGATCTGTGTTTTAGAAAAAGACCGTAACGTTACCGGACAGGCCATTTTAACCTATATTCCAAATGAAGCCGGGAGTAACCTGCCAATGGCGATTAATGCGCAATCAAAAGAAGACTTTACAGAACGCGATATTTTGTATAAAGTTCTTTTCGACATGAAAAAGGATATGGTTGAGCTTAAAAAACTTGTTGCCGAGATTATCCAACATGGTGGAAATACCGCGACTGTTTTGGCTGATAACCCTCAGTATATCAATCAATTGTATCGGGATGTGGAATTGCCTGCGGGCCAGGAACATGCTTTTACCATTCAACAAGCCACGCCAGGTAATAATAACGGAAGCAATAATAATAACACTGATTATTTTGCGCACGAAGCCGAAGAAGTAGAAGAATCGTTATCGCTGGTTGACAAGGAATCAGATCTGATTAAAAAAGCCTTAAAAAAACACAAGGGCAAGCGTAAATTTGCTGCCCAGGAATTGGGTATTTCTGAAAGAACATTGTACAGAAAGATTAAGGAATTAAATTTATAATTTGACTTGTAGTTCCAGCCTAAAGCTGAATAAAAAGCACTCCCAATAATTATACTACTTTCGATAATGATGAAAATTAAAATATTAGCGTTAATCCTCGTTGCTTCAGTATTGAATGCCTGCTCTTATAAATTCAGCGGAGCATCTACAACTGGTTTAAAAACGGTTGTGATCAGGTTGTTTGAAAACAATGCACCGCTTGTAGTGCCAACCTTAAGTAACCAGATCACGGAATCCTTAAAAACCCGTATCCGTAACCAAACCAAATTGATCATTTCTACTACTGGCGAGGGCGATGCCTCATTTGAGGGCAGAATAACCGGCTACGACATTAAACCGGTTGCACTTCAAAACAGTGCCACGCCTACTTCAGGCGCAAACCGGTTAACGATTACGGTTGCTGTAAAATATAAGAACAACCTTAAAGAACACGAAAAGGAAAGTTTTGAAGAGAGCTTTACCAAATTTTTTGATTTCCCGATCAGTGGAGCGCCTATCCAAACCTTATTGCCGGGCGCTATTGAAAATATCAACAAACAATTGTCAGAAGATATTTTTAACCGCGCATTTGCGCAATGGTAGATAAAGCGGAGCACTAAGACAAAATTTTAAAAAACCCGTCTATATTTTTAACTTAGCGGCAAACCTCAATAATGGATAACAAAAAGCTACTGGCAGATTTACTTGCGCAACCTGGAAAGGTTGGACCAGAGCATGTATCCTTATTACAGGAAATGGTACAGCAATTTCCCTATTCCCAACCCATTCATTTGCTTTTAGCTAAGGCGAACGCCTCATCGATTCCGAAGGCTGCGCTATATAGCCAGGGACATGTACTGTTTCATGTGCTCAATATGGTGTCGGTTAGAGAGTTAAGCGAAGTTAAGGAGGAAATAGAAGCTGATTTGGCTGTTATCGAAAATACGGCAGACGAACAGGAGGTTTTTGATGAGATAGGTGAATTTGCATCGGATTCTTCTTCACCGATAAATAATCCCACACCTATAGAAACACCGAATAACCTGCCAGGAATTGATCGCCATTTAATGGATTTACCTGCTGTAGATGATTCGTTTATTGAAAGTGTTGCTGCTGTTGATTTCTTTGCTTTCGAACAGAAATTAAGCACTGATGTAGTTACCCAGGCGCCAGAAATTGAAACGGTAGTTCCTGATGAGCCTGAAAGAAATTTTGTTTCGCAATATAACGACGATAAACTTCCTTACACGTTTTTATGGTGGCTGGCTAAAACACGTAAAGAGCACGAACAGATTTTTCAGCCTTATGCGCATCCTGGCGCAGGGAAGTTAAAACCGCAACCACAAAATAATCAGCAGCAGGAGCGTGCAGAATTTCAGCAACAGTATGTGGAGCACATTTTTCACATTCAAACACCTTTCGAAGTAGCCGATCATCTGGCCGAATATCCTGCCGGAGAAATTAAAGATGCCAAAGGTGCGGAGATTATTGATAAGTTTTTAAAAGAAGACCCCACAATCAAACCGCCGAAGCCCGAACAGATTGATAATGAAAACAAGGCAAAGAAGAGCGCAGAAGACAATTATGACCTTGTTTCGGAAACTTTAGCAAAAATTTATATCGAGCAGATGCTTTATCACAAAGCCATAGATACTTATAAAAAATTAAGTTTGAAATATCCGGAAAAAAGCCGTTACTTTGCCGACCTTATCCAATCTATAGAAAAGAAATTTTAAAATATAAATATTAGCATGGTAACCTTTTTAATCATTTTATTAATTATTGTTTGCGTAGCCTTAGGCTTATTTGTTTTAATACAAAACCCTAAAGGCGGTGGTTTAGCTACAGGTGGTGGCACCAGTAATATGTTTGGTGTACAACGCACCGGCGATGTTTTGGAAAAAGGATCGTGGGTATTGTTAGCTGCTATTGTTGTTTTAACATTATCAATTACTACAATTGCTAAAACCGGTGGTGGCACTGCTGCTGTTGGAAACTCTGCTATTCAGGAGCGTTTGGATAAAACACCATCGCCATCTCCACTTGGCGGAACTTTAAACAATACTAAGCCGGCTGCAACTCCTGCACCAGCTAAATCAGATACGACTAAGAAATAATCAGTCACAACCGCATTTTAAAAGCTTTCCTCAAAAAGGAAAGCTTTTTTGTTTTTATCAGCTCTTGAGCATTAACGATTCTGGTATTCAACGGGAATAAACCAATCCCATGATCTGTTAACATACATTTAACATAAAAAGCTTTAAATTGCAGCATGAAATTAAGCGTGCTGGTTTTATTTACTGCTCTTGCCGTTGGTCTTTCCATCGGTATGGTTAATTTTTATTTTCAGCATAGCTGGTATTACCTGGCTATTTCTTTTGGTGTGTCGTTTCTATGCAGTTTTTTGGTTTTTTATTACCTGCTCGAAAAATACATCTATACTAAAATTAAGCTTATTTACAAGCTGATCCACAACCTTAAACTCGGTAAGGATTTAAAAGATGCCCTTGGCGAATATGTAAGCTCAGATCCTATCAACGATGTAGAGCAAGAAGTGAAAGAATGGGCAGGTGCCAAGAAAAAAGAGATCGATCTGTTAAAAAAACAGGAACAATTTAGAAGAGAATTTCTCTCCAACGTATCTCATGAATTTAAAACGCCACTTTTTGCCATTCAGGGATATATTGAAACTTTACAGGATTGTTTGGTAGACGATCCTGATCAAGCGGTTCTGTTTTTAAAAAAAGCAGAAAACAATGTAGAGCGGTTGAGTTATTTAATTAATGATTTAGATGCCATTTCTAAGCTCGAAACAGGCGAATCGCCTATAAATTATCAAAAATTTGATTTTGTGCAACTGGCCAAAGAGGTGATGGAAAACCTCGAAGACCGTGCGCAGGCAAAACATATTAAACTCTTCTTTAAGGATAAATATACTGCTATAACTTACGTTTTGGCCGATCGGGAAAAAGTGCGCCAGGTATTGATCAATTTAATGGTGAATAGCATTAAATACGGGATTGACGGTGGTGAAACTGCAATAAAGATTTTTGAACTGCACGATCAGGTTTTAATCGAGGTTACAGACAATGGAATCGGGATTGAAGAAAAGCACTTATTACGTTTGTTTGAGCGTTTTTACCGCATCGATACGCATCGGGCAAGAGAAGTAGGTGGCACCGGTTTAGGTCTGGCTATTGTGAAGCACATCTTAGAAGCCCATCAGCAAACCATTTCGGTTAGAAGTACACCGGGTATTGGAACCACCTTTGCCTTTACTTTGCAAAAGGGAGGTTAGTTTTCTTACCACGAGGAAACGAATTACGCAGAATTTTATTCTTGATTCCTGGCTTAGTGGTCCCCTGATCCTGGTATTATGTATGGATAAAAATGGTAGCCGGCTCTTATAAAATGATAAGTTTCTTCCCGCAAACCGTTTCTGACCTTGTCCGCTTCTTATTCTATTCATAATCAAATACCTAAAAGATGTTGAAATGAACTCCATATGACGAAAGACCAGTTGATTTCGTTAATATAATTAATAAATTAACATTAACTTAACATTGAGCTTGTAGCTTTGCAACATATTAAAAATTAACATGAACAATATTTTTAAGTTCTTTACACCTCAAGACAGAAAGTTTCACCCACTTTTCGAACAAGCAGGGAGCAATGCATTAAAAATTGCAGAAACCCTTTTAGAAATGGTTAGCACAGGTGATGCTGAAAGAAGAAAAACAATTTTTAAAGAAATTGAACGCTTAGAGCACGTAGGTGACGATATTACCCATTCGATTTTTCTTGAGTTAAGCAGGAACTTTATCACTCCATTTGATAGAGAAGACATTCACCAACTGGCTACTGCTGTTGATGATGTTGCCGATTATATCTATGGTACTGCAAACCGTATGCAAATGTACAACATGAACACCATTAACGAACCGATTGTTAAAATCGCTGAACTTTTGGTCGAAATGTGTACCGATATTGATAAAGCAATTAAAGAATTAAGAAGCTTTAAAAACATCCGTGTAATTGCTGATGCTTGTATCCGCATCAACAGCGGCGAAAACCAGGCTGATTACGTATTTACATTAGCGGTTGCCCGTTTATTTGAATACGAAACCAATGCGATTGAATTAATTAAACAAAAAGAGGTTTTACAAACGATAGAAAAAGCGACGGATAAATGTGAGGATGTGGCAAATGTGCTTGAAACTATCTTGGTTAAAAACGCTTAATAATACACAAACATGGTAACTACCTTATTGGTTGTTGTTGTAATTCTGGCTATTGCTTTCGATTACATTAACGGCTTTCACGATGCCGCTAACTCGATTGCAACAGTTGTTTCTACAAAAGTGCTTACGCCTTTTCAGGCGGTTTTATGGGCTGCGCTTTTCAATTTCGCAGCTTATTTTTATTTTACCGATCATAAAGTGGCCAATACGGTGGCGAAAACCGTAATTGAGCATTACATCACCTTAGAAGTAATCCTTGCAGGATTAATTGCTGCAATTATCTGGAATCTTTTAACCTGGTGGTACGGTATCCCTTCGAGTTCTTCTCATACGCTGATAGGCGGTTTCGCAGGCGCAGGTATGACCTATGCGCTAATTACAGGTGCTAGTCCGCTGGATGCTGTAAACATGGGTTACGTAATCAAAATTATTTCCTTTATTGTGCTGGCTCCGATAATCGGTTTGGTTATTTCTGTTGTTTTAACCTTAATCATTATCAATATCTGTCGAAATGCCAAACCGGCAACAGCAGAAAAATGGTTTAAACGTCTGCAGTTAATTTCATCTGCGGCATTGAGTTTCTTTCATGGTGGTAACGATGCCCAAAAAGTAATGGGTATCATCGCAACAGCATTGATCGCAGCCAAAGTGATTCCAAATTTCGAAGCAATGCCCTGGTGGGTTCCTGTAGCTTGTTATTCTGCGATATCGTTAGGTACCATGAGCGGTGGTTGGAAAATCGTAAAAACAATGGGTTCTAAAATCACTAAAGTAACAGCACTTGAAGGTGTTGCTGCAGAAGGTGCAGGCGCAATTACCTTAGGAATTACGGAACATTTTGGTATCCCGGTTTCAACTACGCATACCATTACAGGATCGATTGTAGGGGTTGGGGTTGTAAAAAGTGTATCCGCTGTACGTTGGGGTGTCACCATCAACCTGATTTGGGCATGGATTTTAACCATCCCGGTATCGGCAACTTTAGCTGCAATAATCTATGCAGCAATTTATTATTTGAAGTAAAAACAAAATCATTTAATATATCAAGAGACCAAAGCGATAAGCTTTGGTCTCTTTTGTTTACTCACAATTCATCCTTTTCATCTCTTTAGCCATTTCCTGATTCAGTACATTATCACTTTTCTCCAATTGCGCTACAATACTTTCCTTGTTTTTATCCGAATGGTTCTGGCTCATTTTAAAAACATGATCGATATGGCTAACCGAGACCTCAAATCCGGTAATGGCCTTTAAATGTTTCTGAATGTATGCTTCATCCATTTTATTAAACGCCGCAGGGCTGGTTTCGGGATCTTCGTATTTGTTGGTTAATTCTTTTATCACCTGATAAGTTTCTTTCGGGGTCATGAGCCTAATGATGCCTTTAGCCTGAACCGTTTTGTAATTCCATGTAGATGCTACAGCAGGACTTTCGTATACTGAAGCACTGATATAGGCGTGAGCACCCGTAAAAAGGGCCGTAACATGAGGATTTTGTTCGAAAGCTTTATAATGATCGGTTTTAGTCATGATGTGGCCGATCAGCTTTATCGATCCGTCTTCAACTAAAGTTTTAACGGGTACCTGTGTAGCTACCGGGAATTCACCGTCGAAACCAATTAGGGTTACAAAAGTATTTTGATGCATAAACTCAAGGATTTCATCCTGGTTCTGGGCGGTAAAGTGGGGTAATTTGTACATGAAGAATTGGTTTTGATCACATCAGAACAATGATCAACGCGATGCGTATATTGTTATTTTAAAATAACTCAGCGTTCTTTTGTGCCCTTTGTGTTAATAAAACGAAAATTAAAACTTAACGCTGATTTCGACTAAATCAGTTCCTTTTTTAGGCAATACCCAATCAGGACCATCTTGAATAAGCCGTTTTGCTTCTGCATCGGCTTTTTTGTTAAGGGATTTGATAACGGCAATGTTGGTAGGCCGCCCGTTCTTTTTAACCTTAAAACTTAAAATCACAAATTGCTCAGGCCCTTTTGGGTTGTAGAGCTTATTGTTATTTTCTAAATACTGCACATAGTTGATGGTAGAAACCGGAACTGGCTTCGTAATGCTATCAGCTGATTTTCCATCCAGGTTCTGTTCTGCACGAAGGGTGATTTTTGGCGCTGCAATATTCTCTTTCCTGCGCCCGTTAGACCCTGTGATCAATGCAATTTCGTTAAGGGATTTATCTCCGCTTAATGCGCTTTTAATCGCGTTAGGGTCTTGTAAGCCTGCTACAGGGACTTCTTTGAAGCCAATGGCATTAATCAACAGGTCCTTATCTTTTGCATTGCTATCGGCAGGTAACGAAAAATAACCTTTTGCATCAGTTGCGGTTACATTTTTAGAACCGGCCAGTTTTACAACTGCGCCTTGAACGGGTTTACCATTACTTTGATCAACTACATTTCCGCTAAAAACAATTTTGTTTGAAGCAATCACCGGTGCTGCAGCAATTGCCACTTCATTTAATGCATTTTGTTCTGCTTTTGCCGCGCTTGTACGATTATATGTTGAAATGCTTTTTGCTTTAACGGTTTCCTGCTCAGCAGGTTGCACAACAGATTTAGTTTTCGTGTTTTTGGCCAAATCGCCAGTTTTGGCATCGGCAATTGCTTTATCCACTAAAGCTGGCCTCGTAGAATTTTGTACTACAGTATCTTTTTTAGGCAAGGTTGAAGCAACAGCTGTTGAGCTATCCAGCTGAACCATTACACCTTTCTCTTTTCGTGCAGCGATTTCCGTATTTCTACGGTTGGTTTCGCGCATAAAGAACAAGATACTCACCGCAATGAAAGCTACGGTAGCCGTTGCAGCAATACTTAACCTTTGTGTGGTGATGCCCCAGAGCTTACGCTTTATAGGTTTTTCAGCAACTCGGTCGTAAAGCTGCTTTTGCAAGATAGAAAGCGTTTGTTTACGTTTTGGCGATTGTTTAAGTCCTTCGAGTGCTTCGGCAACAAAAGGATCTTCCAAAGCCTGTCTTTCTACAAAGTGCATAGCTTTAGCATCAAGTTTACCATCCAGGTAATCTTCCAGAACATCAATATCTAACCAATCGTTATTCACTACTGTTTTTCTCTATACAAATCTTTAAATTCCGCTTACCATTTTGGATGTAACTCTTTACTTTAAGCATATCGTAGCCCGTAATATCGGCCACTTCTTTATAGCATTTTTCTTGTAAATAAAATAAATCTACGCTTTTTCGCTGTTCTTCGGGCAAAGTTTCCATACACTTTTCCATAATGGTAAGTTGCGTTTCTTTGGTGTTGTCTATATCCAGATGCACAAACTCGCTGTTTTCCACAAAAGTATCATCTATAGACACGTTATTTTGCTTGGCCGATTTCCGCAGTGCCATTAAACAATGGTTGCGTGTTAAAACGTGAAGCCAGCTTTTAAAATTCTGTACTTCGTATACTTTTAGCTTTGTGACCAATTCTTCAAAAATCTGCATTACCGCATCTTTGCTTTGCTCTTCATCTTTAAAATAGTTTAAGCAAACCCCGAAAACCAAATGCATGTATTTGTTGTAAAGCGTACCCAACGCGTCCAAATCGCCTGTATTTTTATACTCAGCAATTAATTTGGCGTCGTCTTGCTGGTTGTTCCCAGCTGTGTTTTTTATAAATCTCAAAAAAAATGGTAGCTATATCGAATTATCTTTCAAGTATAAAAAATATTTCTGAGTGATGGGACATAAACTAATTTTTTAGGGCTTTTAAAAGATAAAATTCCTTATCGTAACATTCTTTTTAAACGGTTTAACATGGTTACCATTTGCAAAGGCTTATATTTGAGCAGTAATGAAAAATGGCAGCTGTTTTGCTAATTATGATTAAACACACAAAATGAAAAGAATCCATATTTTAACGGCATCGATCGCCATGCTGGCATTGGGAAGCTCCAATGTTAGTGCACAGATTAAACTGAGCGATATATTTAAAAAAGTAACCCAGAAACAAGGCACATCAACAGCTACAAGCGGAACGCCATCTACTTTAGAAATAGGGCAGGGGATTAAGGAGGCTTTACAGATCGGGGTTTCTGCGGGGGCAGATCGGCTTTCGGTTAAAGATGGGTTCTTAGGTAACCTTGCGGTTAAAATCCTGATGCCGCCTGAAGCACAAAAAGTTGAAAAAACATTGCGTAGTATAGGCTTGAACAAACTTTGCGATAATGTAATTGTGAGCTTAAACCGTGCCGCTGAAGATGCCGCTACAGAGGCTAAGCCTATTTTTATCTCTGCAATTAAACAGATGACTTTAACCGATGCTACCAATATTCTTTTAGGAAACAGTGATGCAGCTACAGAATATTTTAAAAGAGTAACCACTTCACAGTTGATGCAAAAGTTTAGCCCGATTGTAACAGCAAGTTTAAGTAAGGTAAATGCCACTAAATATTACAGCGATTTAACTACACAATATAACCGTTTGCCTTTGGTAAAGCCTGTAAATACAAACCTAACAGAATACGTAACACAGAAAGCAATAGATGGTTTATTTGTTGAGGTTGCCAAAGAAGAATTAAAAATCAGGGGCAATTTAAGTTCAAGAAGTACAACCTTATTGCAAAAAGTATTCGGTTACGCGGATAAGAAAAAGATTTAATCGGTTAATCTGTTCGTGGAGACACGAACCAAGGCGAAAAGTTGACGGCAGGTAAAATGTAGTCATTTCATTGCTTTCTGGGCCATAGGCACAAAAACTATTTGTAAAATTGCACATGATGAAGTTCCATAAACCATTTGCCTTAGTTTACATTGCCATTTTAGTTGTATTTACCGCTTGCAATAGCAATAAATCAGACGATAATACAAACAAAGCCGTTTTAGATACCGTTTCTTTAAGCAATAAAAATTTTGCTTTGGCTTATCAGGATGGCGATAAAATTGTTGCAACGAGTATCGATACGATGAAACAGATTTCATTCGGTGGCGCTACAGATCCTGCAATCTCTCCGGATGGTAATAAACTGGCTTATACCCTTAGCGATTCTGTAGGCCATAGATCAATCTGGGTTGCCGATATGGAAAATAAAAGCCAGGGGAAATTGCAGGTCAATAACAATAACTACTATCAGGCCATGTGGTCGGCAGATGGGAATGCCATCGCTTTCAATATTTTTAACAGCAAAAATCTTTGGAAAATAGGCGTAATTAAGACTGATAATTCAGGATATGTCATGCTGGATAGCGCATCTAAGATCAATGTTTATTCACCAACCTGGAAAAATGAAAAAGAAATCATTGGGCAGGATCTTAATAACCTGTACACTTTTGACCTTTCTGGAAAATTGATCGATACCAAACCGATTGCAGGTTTAATTGGTAAAGATTTTTCGATTGCGAGCAGTAACCGTTTCTTTTATACAAAAGACGGACAAAAGTTGATATTCAACGCAGGGAATAACGATGTTTTAGACGGATTAACGGGGCCAGGCGAGGCGGTTTACTTGTTGGATTTAGCCACTAAAAAAGTAACGCGGATTTCGCCAAAAGGCATCAATGTACCTTATGTTTTTGTGACGGCCGATGATCGGATTTTCTACAGCGGCGCCGAAAAACCTTTTACACAGCACAAAATATATGTTTCTGATTTAGACGGGAAGATTAAAACGGTAGTGGATAAGGGAACTCATCCAACCGGAGCTTTAAAATAGTCTGTGTATCATGCGAAATAAAACAAGAATTGTTATTGTAGGGATTGGTGGCGTAGGTGGTTATTTTGGTGGCTTATTGGCTAAGAAATATAATAGTGGCAATGAGGTGGAAATTATTTTTGTTGCCCGAGGCGAACACTTAGAGGAGATACAAAGAAACGGCCTTACTATAGTTGATGGTAACGAAAGCTTCATCACGAAACCGCATTTAGCTACCGATGATTATAGCAAAATAGGCCTGGCCGACTACATCATCATCTGTACAAAAAGTTACGATTTAAAACAGACCATCGAAAAGTTAAAACCCTTAATCCATCATAAAACCATATTATTGCCACTTTTAAACGGCATAAGTGCCAGTGATGAAATTTTAGAGATTCTACCTACGGCAAATGTTTTAAAAGGCTGTGCATTTATCGTTTCCAAGATTAAGTCTCCCGGGCTGATCGAAAATTCTGGGAATGTCCAGAAGCTATCTTTTGGTGTAGATGGTACACTTAATGATGGGATTTTATATCTCAGGGAGCTCATGGTCAATGCAGGCCTGGAGCTAACCGTATCTGATCAAATCTCGACCGCAATCTGGGAGAAGTTTATATTTATTTCACCTACAGCTACTGCTACCTCTTATTTCGATACTCCTATTGGAAAAGTGCTTGACGAAAATCTTGATACTGTTTTGAGTTTAATTGCAGAAGTGAAAAATCTGGCGCTTGCCAAAGGAATAACCATTAGCGAAGAAATTTCTGATAAAACACTGCACGCAATGGGGTCAATGCCTTACGAAGTTACCTCATCGATGCACCGCGATTATATGAATAAAAAACCGGAAACAGAACTGGAATACTTAACCGGTTATGTTGTGCGTGAATCGGAGAAATTGGGCATTTCAACACCAACATACCATAAGCTGTACCAGGCATTACTCAAAAAAGGCCATTAGGGGTAAATCGTTAAAAATCAATTGATTTTGCTGAAAAACATCAGTATTCCGAAAAAAATAAAGAAATTTTAAAGTAATATTGAGTTTCATCCGTTTACCGGATTATTAAGCAAGATTTAGTGCCAACAAACGAACCTCAAAATATCATTTCAACAGTTGCCAATTATGGTAAACGCTTATTCAGTTTCATCCGTGGCCGGGTGAATACGGATGAGGATGCGGAAGATATTTTGCAGGATGTTTGGTTTCAGTTGAGCAACCAGCCTGAAGCTGGTGCCATTGAGCAGATCAGCGGCTGGCTTTATCGGGTAGCCAGAAATAAAATTACCGATAAATACAGGAAGCAAAAGGAAGAATCGTTAGAGGATTTCACTTTTGAAGGTGAAGATGGTGAAATCAATTTTAAGGAAATTTTACTTGCCGAATCCTTCTCGCCGGAAGAAGAGAGTTTAAAAAAATTATTCTGGGATCAATTGTTTCTGGCCCTTGAGGAATTGCCCGAAAATCAACGCTACGTTTTTGTTCAGAACGAATTGGAAGAACGCACTTTTCAGGAACTGGCGGATGAAAGCGGAGAGAACATCAAAACATTAATATCAAGAAAGGGTTATGCGGTAAAACACCTGCGTAACCGCTTACAAAATTTATATCAGGAATTTATTAACTATTAAATTTGCAGACATGATGAATAGAAATTTTAATCGGCGCAAGAAATTTATTTTCTTTTTACCCGTAGCGGTGCTTATAGCAGCGGTATTGGGTTATGTGGTTATGTTTTTATGGAATTCGATTTTACCTGAAGTGGCACATGCAGGCAAATTAAATTATTGGCAGGCGCTTGGTTTATTGGTGCTGTGCCGGTTGCTCTTTGGCAATTTTAAAAAGGGTGGCCATGATGGGCATAACGGTTTCCGTGAGCGGGCCAGGAGCATGCGTGCCAAGTGGGAAACCATGAACGAAGAAGAAAGAATTAAATTTAAAGAAGAATATAAAAGGAGATGTGGCGGATGGGGCCACCACCGCAATAAGGAATAATAAAGAGCCTCGACAAATGTCGGGGCTTTTTATTATGCCGACATTCTGAACAGCGCGTAGAATCCCTGAGCGATTAAACACAGCCCTCAAAAGATCCTTCGCCTAGGCTCAGGATGACCCCACGAAAGAAAATCCTTAAAAAATAAAAAAATCAAAATAATTTAAAGTAAAAATAAAGCTGTTCCGTCTTCCTATATAAATAACAAAAACAACAGTGCTGGTTGTCAAATCGCTTATGGTGAGTTGATTACCGCATATAAAATTATAAGGAGATGAAAAAAATATTAAAAACCATAGGATTCGGGATTGTACTCGGTGCAGCCGCTTTCTTCATACCATTTGTATTCAAATTCATATTTGCCATTTTGCTGATCGGTTTCGTGTTCAGGTTTTTTATCGGTAGAAGACATTACCGTTTCCACAATCGCTTTAATGGATTCGAAAATCATTACAATCCAATTGTACCGATCGATAACCAATGGTACAGGCCAAACGTACAGGGCAATGGAACAGTGCATAACATTAACGTAAATTATTAACCGCCATGAGAACATTTAGAATATTATTGGCTCTTGCCGTAGCAGCAGGAACTTTTTACAGCTTAAATGTATTGGCTGTTCAGAATGGATACCCCGACCGGTTGGATTTCAAAAACAGGCATTATCATGATGATTGTCAGCAAGGGCATGATAAGAACCATAGTTTCAGTCATCACAACAGAAAAACGGATGATACCATAATTAAGCCAATTGACAGTATATATAAAATAAACAGATAAGATCATGTCACAGGTACTTTTTTTAAGCGATCCATCTCAAGCTGATGTTCGTCCGATTTTAGGCATGGCAAATGAGCTGATAACCAAAGGAGAGAAGGTAACCCTTTTCAGTTCGAAGGAGTTTAAAGGCCCTATAGAGGAAATTGGTGCTGATTTTAAAGCTTACACGCAGGATTTAAATATTTTTGGAGACAAGGAAATCGCCGGGGAAGAGGAGATACCCAAATCGGGGTTGATCAGCGCATTGCTTGAGCCGATGAAATTTATAGATGATATTTTGGTTCAGATCAGAGGCTTGAAGTTTGATTATGCCATTTTTTCTCCATCATACCCTTATCAAAATATCATTACCCAGCTACTGGGCATATCAAAAACCGAGCAGGCGGTTTACAATTAAAATATTGGCTTTTTGCCAATGAATAAATAATAACAATTAAAATTAATATCATGTACAACAAACATAGATGCCATTCGGGCAAGATGCATAGCCGTTTTGGCTCAGAAGAAGGAAGATTTGGAAGACACTTTGCCGGGCCTTTTGGTCATCACAAATTTGGAATGTTTAACCAGGGCTTTAGAAAAGTACCCGTTAACATCGAAGAAACAGAAAGCAGCTTTATTATCGAACTTTTTGCACCAGCCCTGGTTAAGGAAAACTTAAAGGTAGTTACCAAAGATGATATATTAACGATCTCTTACCAGGTTGAAGAAGAAGCTGATGCGGCTAAAAGGTATAGCCGTAGGGAATACAGCAACGGAAGTTTTGAAAGGGCTTTCGGTTTAAACGGAAAGGTTTTATCCGAAAATATTTCAGCCCGTTACGCTGACGGAATTTTGAAGGTTACGTTACCTAAAAACCCTGAAACGAATACACCAGAAAAAGATATTCTGGTAGACTAAGTTTCGTCTATTATAATTTCCAGGCCCCAATTGTTTATAACAGTTGGGGCTTTTTTTATGGCAATGCATAAAAACAGATCATATTTGCTTTCAAAAAGGTTAAACCGGACCTATATTAAAATGCAGTTTGCTATTCGCCGTATTTTAAGGTACTTTTGCTAAAAGACATAAACACAATAGATTGAATTTTAACGACTTTAATTTTAACCCCGATTTATACGAAGGCTTGATGGCCATGGGGTATAAAAGCGCTACTCCAATACAAGAACAAGCTATTCCGGTAATTTTAGACAACCATGATCTGATTGCCTGTGCGCAAACCGGAACTGGAAAAACCGCCAGCTATCTTTTACCCGTAATGGATAAAATTAGCAAAGCTGCTGACAGACATAACAATACCCTGATTTTGGCGCCCACACGCGAACTTGCTCAACAGATTGATTTGCAGGTAGAAGCGCTGGCTTATTTTACCAATATCAGTTCTTTGGCGGTATACGGTGGGGGAGATGGTATTGCCTACGAGCAACAAAAACGCTCGATGCGTGATGGAGTAGATATTATTATTGCTACTCCTGGCAGGTTAATGGCACACTTATCGTCTGGCGTGCTGAAATTGGAGCATCTGCAGCATTTAATTTTAGATGAAGCAGATAGAATGTTGGACATGGGCTTTTACGATGACATTATCCGCATTATTAGCTACCTGCCAAAGAAAAGACAAACCCTTTTGTTCTCGGCTACAATGGCGCCAAAAATAAGAACAATGGCGGGTAAGATTTTGCACGAACCAAAGCAGATTACCATTTCAATTGCGAAACCTGCCGAAGGGATTGATCAACAGGCTTACAATATTCACGATCAACAGAAACAAGCTTTATTAACCGAAATTTTTAAAAGCGGACAATACAAAAGCAGTATCATTTTTGTATCTACTAAAGAAAAGGTAAAAGCGTTATACAAAACTTTTAAAGGACTGGGCATTAAAGCCGAAGCTTTTCATTCTGATTTGGGTCAGAAAGAACGCGAAGATATTTTATTGGCTTTCAAAAACCGCAGGTTACCAATTTTGATCGGAACAGATGTGCTATCCCGCGGGATTGATGTGGAAGGAATCGACTTGGTCATCAATTACGATGTTCCCGGTGATCCGGCCGATTATGTACACCGTATTGGCCGTACCGCAAGGGCCGCCACAAAAGGAACGGCAATTACTTTGGTAAATGGAAGGGATAAACGTAAGTTCGATAATATTGAAAAGTTAATCGAAAAAGAAGTTCCGCGCATGCCTCTACCAGAAAGTATAGCTGCAATGGAAATTACACATGTGGAGGAAAAAAGACCTCAGCATAACGGCAAGAAAAAGGTTTGGCACAAAAAGAAAAAGCCAAAACCTTCTGCTTAAATGATTCGAAACGCCATAAGTACAATTCTTATTGGCGTTTTTCTTTTATAGATTATCTTTGCACCACTCGATGGCAAACTTTATTCTTATTGGTTTATGTATTTTAGCGGGAATTCTTTACAGAAAAAGTAAGTCGCTGCCCAAAGATGCACACACAGGCATCAATGCCTGGATTATTTACGTTGCATTACCCGCAGTTTCGTTTAAATATCTGCCCCATATTACCTGGACTAAAGATCTGTTGTTCCCTGCCTTTGCGCCAGTATGCATATGGTTAGCTGGGTGGTTATTTATTACGATATATAGTCGCATCACCAATATCAGCAAAGCAACTTCGGGTGGATTAAAACTCACCAGTTCTTTAAGCAATACATCCTTTGTGGGCTTTCCATTAATTGTAGCCTATTTTAGCGAAAAAGAACTGGCTATAGCCATCATCTGCGATCAGGTTACCTTTACGCTTTTATCTACCATAGGCATTATTGTGGCCATCCGCTCGTCGCAAAATCAAAAGTTAAGCCCGAAACTGGTGTTTAAAAAAGTTTTGACCTTTCCTCCGCTTATTGGTTGCGTTCTGGCATTAAGCATTCCACACTTTATTGATGTTTCTGCGCTCGATCCATTGTTTGATAAGCTGGCCGGAACTGTTGGTCCGCTGGCTCTGTTTTCGATCGGCTTGCAGTTAAAATTTGGAGGCTGGTTTGGCGAACTGAAACACATCAGCTTTGCGCTATTGTATAAACTGATTTTGGCACCTTTGGTGGTATTGCTTGTTGCAATTGTTTTGGGTATGAGCGGAACGATCACCAAAATCACTATTTTTGAGATGGCCATGCCAACGTTGTTAACTGCAGGTGTAGTAGCCGACCAGTATAACCTTAATCCGAAGCTTTCCAATTTGGTGGTTGGAATTGGGATATTGCTTTCGTTTATTACCACTGGTTTATGGTGGCTGGTGTTGACTTATTCAGGTTGGATTTAGGTTCGCAGAGATCGGGGAGAGAAGGCACGAAGCACACGGAGGTTTAACTACAGATAAAAGGGATGAACACAGAGATAAGGGCTTTAATTTAATTCCAGATGTCTCCTTTCCTTTGTCTATTTTACATCATCTCTTTGCGCGCTTTGCAAAAACCTCAGAGTTCTTTGCGGTTTAATACCACAAAAAAAGCTGCAAAATTTCTTCCCCTGCTCTAAAGAATGTAGGTTAATTACAACCCTTAACACTCCGGTAAACTGATTGGAATATTGGTTGCTAAGCCTCCATCGGATGTTTCTTTGTATTTGGCGTTCATATCCAGGGCGGTTTCCCACATGGTATTTACTACCGCATCCAAACTTACTTTTGCCTTATCAGGATTGCTTTGTAACGCCAACTGACTTGCTGTAATGGCCTTGATTGCGCCCATGGTATTTCTTTCGATACAAGGAATCTGCACCAAACCACCGATCGGATCGCAGGTTAGGCCCAAATGATGCTCCATGGCAATTTCTGCGGCCATTAAAACCTGCCTTTGCGAACCACCTAAACATTCGGTTAATGCGGCGGCAGCCATGGCAGAGGAAACGCCAATTTCGGCCTGACAGCCGCCCATCGCAGCTGATATTGTAGCTCCTTTTTTGAAAATACTGCCTATCTCAGAAGCGCAGGCAATAAACTGGATGATTTTTTCTTCACTATAACCATCGCAAAAAGTAATAAAATATTGTAGTACAGCTGGAATTACCCCTGCGGCACCATTGGTAGGGGCAGTTACCACCCGGCCAAAAGAAGCATTTTCTTCATTAACGGCCAAAGCAAAACAGCTTACCCAGTCTAAAGTATAATTGAAACCATTTCCGCCTTTTCTAATCGCTTCTACCCAGGTATCATAGTTTGAATAGTCGCTTTTAGCCATTAAACGTTTGTTTAAAGGGAAAGCCCTTCGTGCAACATTTAAGCCGCCGGGAAGAAAACCAGTAGTGTGGCAGCCACGGTAAATACAATCGAGCATAACCGCGAAATGTTGTAAGATGCCCCTTTTTGTTTCCGCTTCTGTTCTCCAGGCCAATTCGTTTTCCATCACGATTTCACTTACTTTTAAACCGGTAGAGAGACACCAGTGTAAAAGCTCTTTTGCTTTTTCTACCGGAAAGGGTAAATCTACCTGAGCTTTTTTACTATTGTCTTCCCCTTCTTTCACCACAAAACCACCGCCAATAGAGTAATAGGTTTCTGAAAATGCTTTCCCATTCTTTAAAAATGCCTGAAAAGTAACTGCATTGGGGTGAAAAGGCAAGCTTTCGGCAAAAAGGAAAAGCAAATCGTTATTGTAATCGAAATCGATCATTAAATGATTGGCAAGATTTAGTTTCTGATCCTTTTGGATGTTTTCGAAGGTTGGTGTAACAGCATCCACATCAAAAGTTACAGGATCCGCCCCTGTCAGGCCAAGCAGGATCGCTACATCTGTTCCGTGGCCTTTGCCTGTTTTGGCAAGTGATCCATAAAGCAATATTTTTATGCCTTCTACATCATCAATCAATTTGTTTTGAGCAAGTGAAGCTGTAAATTGTTGGGCAGCGCGCCAAGGGCCTAGGGTATGTGAACTGGATGGGCCAATGCCTATTTTAAAAATATCGAAAACTGAAATCTGTTCCTTGATCATTATGAATATAGTTACACAAAGCTATGATTGTTTTATGATTTTGGATAAATTAATTTTGACTCCTTGTGAAAATATTTTACCTTGAAAATAGTTGATTTAAACGCTCCATTATGAACCTCAATCATCAGTACCAAGTCCTTAATCTAGACGACTGTCGCGCCACTACATTCAAGCGGTTTGCCAATTACCTGATCGATTTAGTTGTTTTATATATCCTTGCATTTGGTGTTATCATGATTTTCGGAATGAGCAGGCCGAAATTTTTAAATGGTTTTGATGGGTTATCGGGACGCTTAATTTTCCTGTTAATTTATGGGCTTGTGATGTTTATAACAGAGGCCATGTTTAATGGAAGATCTTTAGGTAAATTAATTACAGGAACAAGGGCTGTAAACGCCAACGGTAGCGACATCACTTTTCAAAAGGTATTTATACGGAATATGGTCAGGGCTGTACCCTTTATTGCCTTTAGTGCATTGGGTAATCCCTGCACACCATGGCACGACCTTTGGTCGGATACCATTGTGGTAGAAGTTAAAAAAGTCGCATTACAGCAAAGGAAAGTAGATCTTTTTGCTGCTGTTAAAAATCAAACTCTATAATATCATCATCCTTAAGCATACGCTCCACAAACTTCTGATGGTTTTGTGGCGTTCCGGTAGCTACCCAGTTTCCGGTGATGATGTTATCAACCAATTGGTGTTTGCCGCGTTGTGGTTTCAGTTTACTCTCGCGAAAAACTTCTTCATAGCTTTCTAAGTCGCCGTGCACGTGTTGCTTTTTAACAATGCGGTAAATTCTCTTGGTAAAACGCCGGTCGCCGATTTCTTCTAAAAAGGGGAAAATAATAAGTGCCAATAACACGACGATGGTAACACCTACGGCCTGTTCATAATAGCCCGAGCCAACGGCCATGCCAATAGCGGCAACAATCCAGATAATACAGGCAGTGGTGAGGCCTTTAACGCGGTTTTCTTCCTTAAAAATTACCCCGGCACCTAAAAAGCCGATTCCGGTAACAATATTCGAGGCAATACGGTCCTGACTGGTTGGGCCGATTTTGATTGATAAAATGGTAAATAACGTAGCGCCTAAACCAATCATCATCATGGTTTTTAGTCCGGCGGATTTACTTCTATATTCGCGTTCAGCGCCGATTATACCACAAAGCAGCGTAGCCAATAAAAATTTATTGATTTCACTCTGTGTAATGAAATGCGTTTTATCTAAGATATCGTCCATTGCCTTTAATTATTAAAGGCAAATTAATAAAAATCATAACATCTTAAGCCATTTGCCCTACCACCATTTGAGCTATTCGGAAAATATTTTTCATAACCTACGCCAATCTCTGATGTTCCACTGGTATTGGTGTAATTGATTTTGGAAGTTGTTGCATCATGACTGATACCCAATCTGAATTTTTCGCCGTTGGTACGCCTGTTGAAAATATCAAAGATCACAGAAAAGACGATAGCATCACTCCCATGAGAAGTGCCGTCGTTGCGGTACCAGATCCCTGCATTTATTCCGGCATATTTATATTGCATACCTATACTGAAAGATTTCACATTGCCCTGTTTGTAAGCAACAATGGAAGGAATGAGGTAATTTCCGTCGCGATCGTACTCATCGGGCACCAGGGTGAGTTTATAACTTAAATTCCCTGAAATGCGCATGGGTAATTTCGCCTGAAAACCCGAGAGCGATTCGTCCGGGCGGTTAAGATGGTGTGCTGCAAGCCCCACCATAAATTTTCCCACCACGAGGTTTGCGCCTGCATTGGCATCAAAATAGAACCGGCTATCTACACTTGGCCGCTCGGCACCAGAAATACTTCCGGGAATATATCCGGTATTGATATCGATCTGGTCGCCGAAGACCAATTTATCCCAGTTTAATTTTTGATTCGTGATGCCACCTTGCAATCCAAACGACAATGCAAAGTCGTCGCCTCCGATAATATAAGCATAGCTTACTGCAATATTATTTTTCACCAGATAAGCTGTGCCCTCGCTGCTCCGGTTAAAAATGATTCCAATACCGCTATTTATGCTCCGTAGATTAAGGTCGCCGGATGCGGTCATATACGAATAATCACTTGCCAGGCCCGTCCATTGGTTGCGGTAAAGTGCATTAAACCTGATATCGCCCTCAAACTGACCGGTTAAAGCCGGATTTAGATAAATCGGGGAATTATAAAACTGCGAATAAATATGATCCTGCGCCACACCAATCAGTGGCAGTACCATCACAAACAAAAATAATATTACCCTTCTCCTCATCATCTTATTAAATATATTACGCCCGTTTTTTTGGGTGGAGATGAATCATAAGTCACCCCTTTCCAATCGCTTCCATTAGTAAATTTTATATCTACTTTCCAGTAGTAAACCCCTTGTGGTTGTTCCTGTCCTTTATAAGTGCCATCCCAACCTTCTAATGGTGCGCCATCGTCTAGTTTGTTTGTTTCCCACAATACCTGTCCCCATTTATTAAAAACAGACATTTGCCACTCTTTTATGCCACGACCCTTTGCTTTAAAAATTTTAATCTCATTTTTCGCACTTGCCGGCATAAATGAATTGGGAAGGTTCAGGTAGCCTGGTACGCCAATGATCCTTACCGATTGGAAAGTAGTAGAGGAACAGCCTTCTTTGTTCAGTACTTTAAGGGTTACATTATAAACCCCTTCGTTGGCATAGGTATGGCTTGGGTTTTGCAAAGTGGATACCGATCCGTCGCCAAAGGTCCAGGCCCAGCTAACCGCGTTTGCGCTGATGTCTTTAAAGCCAAAAGTATAGTTTGGAATGGATGTTTCATTGCCTGGTGTAACCGTGAATGTGGCAACAATTGGTGGAACAATACGGATAAAATCGGCTATTGTAGTGGTGTTGGTACAAGTTTGGGCATTTGTAGTGGTTAAGGTAACCGCATAATTCATATTTGAGCCCGTGTAGGTATGTTGTGGCTCAAACTCATTTGAGGTTGGGGAACCATCGCCAAAATCCCATAGATAACCTACAGCACCAACACTCGTGTTTTTAAATTTAACCGTAAGATTGGTACATCCCGATGTTTTATCGGCCGTAAAACTTGCTGTTGGTTGTGCCAGTATGGTTACGGTCTCGGTGGTGAAATTTTTAGAACAGTCGTTTTCTGCATCCAGTCTGATTGTATATTTTCCAGGTTTGGTAAAAGTATATGGATTAATGCCTGTTGTGTTGGAAACTGTAGTAGAAATTTCGCCTGTGTCATCATTGGTAAAGGTGTAAACAAACCTATTCGCACCGCTTGAATTGTTCACGAAATTTACCTTAAAGGGCGCACAGCCTTTTTTCTCATTTCCGTTTACCACCAGTTCTGCAATTACGTTATTTGGCGAAACCACGATGACGTGACTTGAAGAACTTATTCCGCAATCGTTTTTAGCCGTCATTGTAACTATAAAATCCTTGACCACAAGTGTGCTAAACGTGTGGCTTACTGTTCTTCTGTCAGTAACTTCAACTGGTGCAGAGCCATCGCCAAAATCATATGTGTAGGTGGTGCCTGCGCTTTCAGGAGAGGTATTGCTAAAATTTACCAAAAGATCAGAACATCCCGTGGTTTTATCTGGAGAAAATACAGAAACAGGTTTTGCATGTACCGTAACAGTAGCTGTTTTTATAATCGGAGGGCCGCATGGTACGGTGGTTTCCAGCGTAACGTCGTAAACAATGTCTTTTCCTGTGGCGTCGGCCTGGAAAGTTATTGCTGGTGGCTGTGTCAAATTTGATGTTGTACCATTACCAAAATTCCATTTATAGGTAGCCCCCGAAATTGGTGTAGTGGTGTTGGTAAAGGTAACATTAACGGGACCACAGCCTTCTGTTACACTTTGTGCAAAGGAGGGTGTAATTACAGGTAAGGTACTAAAATCAATGCTTTTCTCGTCCGAATTACAACCCAAGCTACTGGTAACAATAAGTTTTATCGATACCGTTTGGTTTCCGCTTGATAAAGTATAGCCAGGAAAAGTCGGGCCTGTTCCAATTTGTACATTATTGGCGAACCAAGTGTAAGTGGCATTTCGATCTGGATATAGGGTTGCTGAAATATTGTTTGAGCTCAAGATGAAAGGCGCACAGCCAACATTGTTAATATAAATTATTTCTGCTTTGGCATGCGGGTTGACTGTTATTTTAACCTGATTGCTCAAATTATTGCTACAAGGCCCACTGGATACAGAACGCCTGTAATAAATCGTAACGGTTGGGCTTGGTGGTGTAAAGCTTATTCCTGTTGCGCCCAATATATCGCTCCAGGCTGCGCCGTCAAGGCTTGATTGCCATTGATACATATACGCACCACTGCCACCACCGGGCAGAGCACCCGTTAAGGCTACTGCCGGTGCACCAATACAGATATTTTGATCAGCAGAGATGGTATTATTGGTAAGCCCAGGTAAAACAGTAATCTGTAGCGAATTACTGATTGAAGTACAAATGGTGCTGTTAACCAGCCTTCTGAAGTATGTTGAGGTAGAAACAATTAAGGTCAAATCTTTGTTGATTGCCGATGGTACATTGCTCCAGGTATTTCCATCTGCACTGCTTTGCCATTGGTAGGCAAACGTACCTGTTCCACCGGTTGGTGTATCGCCTGTAATGGTAATGTTTTGGCCGGCACAAAATGGAGCTGCTGGAGCGGTGATATTATTGGTAACAGGCGAATAATAAGTAACGGTAGTTTCTGATATTGATGGCGGGCAGCCACCGAAACCTGAAATAGTCCACCTGAATTTATAGGTTTGTCCGGGAACTAAACCGGTAACTGTAGTGTTGTAAAGCGTAGGTTCGGTTATCGTAACACCCGTTTGTGTGGTTTCAATTGTCCAGACACCTGTATTTGGCGAAGGGTTATTTCCATTTAAGGTAATCCCATTCCCGCTGCACAAATTTTGATCGGCTCCAGCATTTGCAGCAACAGTTCCCGGATTTACGGTAATGGTGCTTGCTGTAGATATGGCTTCTGCACAGCTACCGCTTTGTACCACCGCCCTGTATTGTGTAGTGATGTTAAGGTTGGAGAATACATAAGGGTTTGCTGTTGAGGTAAGGGAAGACCAGGTTATGCCATTATCAATAGATCTTTCCCAACGGATCACATTTCCAACCTGCCCGGTTAAATTGATGCTTCCTCCATTGTTACCAGCACATACATTTACATCGCCGGTAGTTGTACCGCCAACGCTGAGTGGATTAACGGTAATCTGAACATCATCGCTGGACGATGAGCAATTTGTATCGGCGATTGTCCACCTTAAAATATATGTGTTTCCTGCCTGCAGACCAGAAATCGCTGTATTGCCCTGTGTATCATCTGTAAATGTTACGGTTGTAGGTGCAAAAACGAGGGTCCACTTGCCTGTACCTACTACTGGTGAGTTTCCTCTTAAAGTATAAGAAGTAGCGTTACAGATAGCCTCATCTGCACCGGCATTTGCCAATGTTGCACTTGGTAAAACTGTTATAGTGATGGTAGCTGGTGTACCTGGGCAACCGTTTGTAGATACTGGTGTAATGGTATAAGTTACCGTGCCTGATGTAGTACCGGAATTGGTTAAAATATCGTTAATCTGTTCATCTGCCGAGGCTACGGTTCTATTGCTATTCCCGGTTATTGCACCGCTTACCGTACTGGTATAAGTATAGTTGATGGCTGGTAGGTTTGCAGATAGGGTTATGGCTGATGAAGCGGCGTTACAGATGCTTGGTTTGGCTGCTGTTGGAATTACAATCGGATTGGGTTTAACGGTAAGTACCAATGGAAAGGGTGCTCCATCACAACCATCTAAATGCGGGATAATGGTATAAGTAACGCTCGCGTCAATATTAAGGTCTGTATTGGTGATGATATCATTAATATCGCCAGTTCCGCTTGTGGTGTAACCGGTAGCCGATGCTGTAGCCGTAGCGGTCCAGGTATAGGTAACGCCTGTTGCCGCAGAAGTTGGTGTATACGCCACGCTATTGCCTGTACAAATGATTTTATTATTTGCACTTGTTAAGCTGATGTTGGGTTTTATTTTTAAAATAATATCATCATCAATCTGATTACAGGGTGCGGCCAAGGCTGTTGTTACCCTTAATTGTAGGGTAACGGTACCTGCCGTTTTTTCGGCAGCAGTCGGCGTGTAGGTAGCATTTAAATCGTTTCTGCCAGGTGTAAATGTTCCCTGACCACCAATCCAGCTTTGTGTAACTGTGGCGCCTGATATGGTTCCGCTGAGGGCAAAACTAGGGTCATTAAAACAGATACTTTGATCTGTTCCTGCGTTAACCACTGGAGCTGTGCTAAAAGTAAGTATTTGGGTATCTTCGGCCGTGCCACAATTGTTTTTATGGATAACTTTTACGGTATAAGTATCGTAGCTGTCGAATTTTATAGAAGGATATTTTGAATTTAACGTTGTACCTCCGGTAAAGCTATAAGTGCCAGTTCCGGCAGGGCTTACTGTCCATGTATAAGTATCCGCTAAATCCTGAGTGGTACCTGTAATGAAGGTTTTAGTAGGGCCGGTTGTGGTGGTATTAAAATCATAGGTAGATAAATTACAGAGCGTAATATCTGGCGAAAGTGTAGCCGTTGGATTTTCATTTACCACAACAGTTTGGGGCTGGCTGGCTATGATCCCACAAGATGGAGTCGTAATATTTAGGATAATGGTATAGGTGCCTGGGTTAGTGAAATTGAAGACCGGCTCTTTGCTCGTTGCGCTTGTGCCGCCTGTAAAATCTACTGCCGGGTTAACTGACCAAAAATAGCTATTGGCAGTTTCGCAGATATTATCCACAACGGAGAGATCAGAAGCTTTTAATGGAGTCCCCGAGCAAATGGTAGTTGAAGGTAGGCTAAATGCTGGCTTAGGCGCATCCTGGATACAGATGGTATGTTCTACAGGATCGGCATTACAGGCGCCCGAGCTATTGGATTCCAATCGGATAATATGCGGACCACGCGAAGAGAATTGATGCACCAGGTTATAAGAATGTGGCTTATTTACCGCTACCGGCACCCCATCAACATACCAGTTATATGTTACCAAATTTGGCGTACACCCAAGTGTATTGGTATTTGGGTTTTCTCCCAAAAGCGAAGTGTTAACAAAAGTAATATCGCTATTGGTACAGCCGGGCGTATTAAAGGCAAAATCGTTTATCGGTTTTACCACTACCTTGGCCGAAGAAGAAACAGGTGTACCTATGGTGCCGCAAAAAGCATTTGATACATTGATGGATACATCAAAGGCATTATAAATTGTTCCTGCGCTGGATGTTGAAACACTGCCACAAGATGATCTTGTATAGGGATGCGTTACCTTACCTCCATCATTCACTATTTCACAAAGGGTATACACTGAGGTGCTTTGATCGCCCCAGATGATGGTATAAATATCGCCTGGAAAATTGTTTTGTATACCCGAAGCTGAGGATACATCCACGTTAAATGTTAATAAGCCTAATGGTAAACAAACCACCGTATTGCCTGAATTGGCAAAAGCGGTTATTGTTTTATTATTGATGATCAGGTAGGCTTTGGTTGCAACGGTACCATTAGGCATTACCGCTTTGGTATAAATGGTATAATGCGCCTGTTGAGCAATAAATGGCTGGATTGGGGTCGGGAAATTGATCACCGTTGGGCTTCCGCCATTTAATTCGTTGGTAATCGCAGCGGTTACCATACTATTCGCTGTAGACTCATTATTAAGGAAAAAAGAATTATCGGGCCTGCTAAGGCATGTGCCAAAAATTTCGTTATTGTTGGCATTTAAATAGTTAGAAGTTAATTTAGCTTCGACAGGTGCGCCGGCTTTAACCTCAAAAGGAGTAGAAGGATTACTTACAGAATTTGGGTTAGTAGATTTTACCCTCACTCTGTAGCCCGTACCTGCAACGATACCGGAGGGGATTATACCATTTACGTAGGTGCTGTAGAAACCGTCATAACTGCCAATAAGTGTTTCAGTACCGAAATTTCCATTTTGATCAGAAAGATAAAGTTGGAATTGATTGCCCTGTGATATACAGCTTGCAGGTACAATAAAAGGAGCTGCAATCGTACTACCAGGGGTAAATGGTCCTGGATCTACTGAGCCAATATTCACTTGAGCTAAACTTGTTGACGAGTACAAAAATGCCCCAAAAAACAGGACAAAAAGCCATTTCCTTTTACAACGAATCTTCATAAATCTCTAACACTAGGGAATGATTTTATTGTGTGCTGGAAGCTAGCCAGTTAAGCTAGCTTTTAATCCAAATCTCAGAAATGAGTATCAGACCTAAGACGCGCCAATAAATATTCAGGCGCTAAGAACGTAGTTTTCGCATTACAGATACAAAACTTTACACCAACAGGAACTAAATGAGTAGGTTGTAAACGGTTTAACTTCGTTTCTGATGGCGCCAGGGCATAAAAAAACCCTCAAGGCGGTAAGCCTTGAGGGAATATTTTTACACGAAATAGCTTCGCTATAAGGATGGTATTACATCATACCACCCATACCGCCGCCACCCATTGGAGGCATTGGAGAACCACCTTCTTCAGGCTCGTCTGCTAAAACAACTTCTGTAGTTAATAACATGGCTGCAATAGATGCTGCATTTTCTAATGCTACACGGCTTACTTTAGTTGGGTCGATAACACCGGCACCAATTAAGTTTTCGTATACATCAGTACGTGCATTATAACCGAAATCGGCTTTGCCTTCTTTAACTTTTTGTACTACGATAGAACCTTCGATACCTGCGTTTTCGCAAATTTGACGTAATGGTTCTTCGATCGCACGACGGATGATCTGGATACCCGTATTTTCGTCTTCGTTAGCACCTTTTAAATCAGCTAAAGCTTCAACTGCGCGGATAAAAGCAACACCACCACCGGCAACAATACCTTCTTCTACAGCCGCGCGGGTTGCATGTAAAGCATCATCAACACGGTCTTTTTTCTCTTTCATTTCAACCTCACTCGCTGCTCCAACATAAAGAACGGCAACACCGCCAGCCAATTTAGCCAAACGCTCTTGTAATTTTTCTTTATCGTAATCAGATGTAGTGGTTTCGATCTGAGATTTGATTTGGCTTACGCGGGATTTGATATCTTCAGAGTTACCAGCGCCATTGATTACAGTTGTATTGTCTTTATCAACAACAACTTTTTCAGCAGAACCTAAATAAGTTAAATCAGCATTTTCTAATTTGTAACCTCTTTCTTCCGAAACAACAATACCGCCAGTTAAAATTGCGATGTCTTCCAACATTGCTTTTCTTCTGTCACCAAAACCTGGAGCTTTAACAGCAACAACTTTTAACGAACCACGGATCTTGTTTACTACCAAAGTAGCTAAAGCTTCGCCATCTAAATCCTCAGAAATGATCACCAATGGTTTACCGGTTTGAACCGTTTTTTCTAAAACTGGCAACAATTCTTTCATGTTGCTGATTTTTTTATCGTAGATTAAAATGTAAGGATTTTCTAATTCCGCTTCCATTTTATCTGCATTGGTAACAAAATATGGAGATAAATAACCTCTGTCAAATTGCATACCTTCAACTGTTTTAACTTCAGTTTCAGTACCTTTTGCTTCTTCAACAGTAATTACACCATCTTTACCTACTTTGCTCATGGCTTCAGCAATTAACGAACCGATTACTTCGTCGTTATTAGCAGAAATAGAGGCAACTTGTTTAATTTTATTGTTGTCATCACCAACCGCTTGTGATTGAGATTTTAAGTTTTCTACAACAGCAGCAACCGCTTTATCGATACCACGTTTTAAATCCATTGGATTTGCACCTGCAGCAACGTTTTTAATCCCGGTAGTGATAATGGCCTGAGCCAATACAGTAGCGGTAGTTGTACCATCACCAGCAATATCAGCCGTTTTTGAAGCTACTTCTTTAACCATTTGAGCACCCATGTTCTCAACGGCATCTTTTAATTCAATTTCTTTAGCCACAGTAACACCATCTTTAGTGATTGCTGGTGAACCGAATTTTTTATCGATAATTACGTTACGGCCTTTTGGACCTAAAGTTACTTTTACTGCATTTGCAAGAATATCAACACCTCTTTTCAGGGCGTCGCGTGCTTCTACGTTATATTTTACTTGTTTTGACATTTCTTTTTTGAATTTTGAATGATTGTATGAGAGAAGAATTGAATTTATATTCTTCTAACATTATTATTTTATTTGTTGATTTATGCTGAATTCTCATTTGAGATTCAGTCATTCAATCATTGCCTATTACCCAACAACAGCGTAAATATCAGTTTCGCGCATAATGAGGTAATCTTTACCTTCGTAAGGGAATTCGGTACCGCCGTATTTACCATAAATTACAACATCGCCAACTTTTACACTCGCTTTTTTACCTTCAGAATCTTCTTCAGAAACAGAAACTACAGTTCCTTTAGATGGTTTTTCTTTAGCCGTATCAGGGATATACAAACCCGATGCAGTTTTCTCTTCTGCCGCAGCCGGTTCAACTATTACTCTGTTCGAACTGCCAGCAATTGGTTTAAGGTTTAACGCCATAACTTTTATTATTTTTTTATTTTGATTTGAGTTTTTTAACTAAGCTTACAATTAACACTTTTTATGCCAAGTGTTTTTGAGGGACAAATTTTCACCAAACTGTCAATCTTTTTACCTGAATTAAGAAGGTGGGTGTCAGCATGGCAGTAAGTTTTTGATTGTTTTGCCAGATTATTAATTTTTTCAGATGCATATCAATGTTGACAGATTACGAACCAGCGCGCTGGTTCGTAATCTGTCAACAGGTATTCATTAAACGGGAGCTTTCTCTGTTAAGTATTTCCAATACCTCTTGGGCACATGCTGTACATGCAGCTTGGTGTTTTTCCGTGCAACAATATTGGCACTTTTAAAATAATCTTTCCAAAGGGTGGCGTATAAAGTTTCCCCTTCATCCATTAAAACGGGTGCCGGATTCTGTTTATTTACGCCATTGCCAAAACTGATCGTTATTTCTTCTACTGTATTTAAGTTATAATGTAAGCCATATTTACGTTTTAAGTCATAAATCACCCATTGCTGATCGGCATAGCGGTTTTTAAAGTGATTGGATATTAAAGGCAACACATTAAAATCGGGATCGATACTGGCATAAAATATTCCATCACCAGTTTTCTGAAAACGGATAAAAGCTTCCATCCTGTGTTTTTCTCTTTCTACACTTTTGGCATATTTGGATAGGGCAATTACATGTGCATTGCCAAAATTACTTTCGGCGCCTGGCTGGTTTTGAAAGATATATAGGGCAAATTGAAAAAGATGGTTATATGCCTCTGGAATTTCTGACAGATAACTGCAATAAAATTTACGCAGCCAGTCTTTTTTGAGTTTCTTTTGTAATCCTGCCCAAACCCGATCTGCTTTTTCTTCATGTGTAGTTACAGTAAAACTTTCAACAAAAGCCTCGGGCTGAAAAACTGCGATAGATTTTAACACGGTTCTTCCGGGTTTGCGTTCAAACCATTCAAAAACTGCGGATAAAAGACCTTGCAGTGATCCATCAAAAATGTAGATCATTGGTTGTTCATGTTTAAAAAGATTAAGGTTAGGAAGGAACCGCTTCGGCTCCCAAACGGAGCTGTTATACTATAGATTAAAATTTAATCTGTCATTGCATTCATAATGGTATCGTATTTAAAACAAAATCATCTGGTTGTTATCGGTTTTGAGGTATTTGCTCTGGCTTTCGGCCAGAATAAAAGCCTTAATCTGCGTGCCCTGATAATCTTTTAGCTGATAAGGGCTGTCTGAACAAATTATAAAATGCCTGGCACGGTTATACGCAACACCAATTTTTTTTAACTGATCAATCCTGAGTTTTCCAAACTTACGGGCTTGTACAATTTTTTTAGCCGACATTACGCCGATTCCCGGTATACGAAGGATCATTTTATAATCGGCTTTATTAATATCGACGGGAAAATGCTGCATATTGCGGATGGCCCAGCTTAATTTTGGATCAATATCCACATCAAGATTTGGATTGGCATCGTTTAAAATTTCCTGGACTTTAAAGCCATAGAAACGCATTAACCAATCGGTTTGATATAACCTGTTTTCTCTTAAAAGCGGCGGCTGAGTACCCAGGATGGGCATCCGGGTATCGTTACTAATGGGTACATAACCAGAATAATAAACCCTTTTTAAAGAGAAGTTTTTGTAAAAGGCATTTGCGGTATACATAATATCCTTATCGCTTTCGGGCGTAGCGCCAATGACCATCTGGGTACTCTGCCCGGCGGGAACAAACTTTGGGATATGCTTTATTAACTTTTTATCTGCCGAAAACTGTGTTATCTGTTGTTGAACAAAGGCTAAAGGTTTGATTACGTCTTCATGGTTTTTTTCTGGTGCCAACAGTTTCAACCCTGCTTCGGTTGGCATTTCCAGATTTATGCTCATGCGGTCGGCATATAAGCCTGCCTCTTTAATCAGTTCATCGCTGGCTCCCGGAATCGTTTTCAAGTGGATATACCCATTATAATTTTGTTCCAAACGTAATTTCTTTACCACCAAAAGCAAACGCTCCATAGTAAAATCGGCATTTTTGAAAATCCCCGAGCTTAAAAACAATCCCTCAATGTAATTACGGCGGTAAAAATTCATGGTTAGCTCAACTACTTCATCTACCGTAAAAGCCGCACGCTTTATATCGTTGCTTTTTCGCGAAACACAGAATAAGCAATCGTAAATGCAATGATTGGTTAACAGGATTTTTAAAAGGGAAACACATCTACCATCTTCGGTATAAGTATGGCAAATACCAGAAGAGTGACTATCACCAAGGCCCTTGGATGTGTTTTTTCTCGTGCCGCCGCTTGATGAACAAGAAACATCATATTTAGCGGCGTCAGCAAGAATATTTAATTTTTCACGGATTCGATCAAACATAGGATAAATTTTGCTAACAAATATAGTTTAATAACTAAATATATTAGCAAATTGATTAGTTTAATCTATTCCCTTTTGGAATAATCGTACTTAACTAAAACTGTTGGTCGGATTTAATTTTCTGCTTATAGGCAATTGATGTTCAATATTATAGCTTTCCTGATAGTATTGCAGTTCAGAAAAGAACCGATCTGCTTCAGTTTCGTGGTTTTTAAGTGGACTGAAATTGGCCACAAAATCGGGATTATTGAATGCAATCTGATAAAAATAACCGCCATTATTGTTGTCGAACATTTTGGTCACTCTGGTAACATGCTCCCAGCCACAGAAAAAATCTGTTCTTCTGTATAAAAAAGAAGTGCTTTTTAATTTAAAGCTGATCCCATCTTCATTGATCAATACTGTGCTGTGTACAAAAATCTGCGTTTTGGTAACCCATAATAAGGCCAATGCCATCGATATGATTGATAAGGAAACTAAAATTAATGTCGAAAGTTCTGAAAGCGATGTGGGTAAACTAAAAAGACAGTATAGCATCAAGGAGATAATGAACACAGGAATACCAACCATCGCAATTAACAAAACACTGTTTTTATGGTATTTTAGTTTGTAGGGATGCATGAGGGAATAATTTTTATAAAGTTAAGCCCTTATGCATGATCTTGAAATACTTAGTAATAGGTATTTTATAACCGTCTTTTTGTAGAATTATTTACCTTCCCATTCTTTATAAAAATGGTCTAGATATAGCAGCATAAAGTTGTGTCTTTCTATAGCTATTGCTTTGCCGGCAGCTGTATTCATCAAATCTTTTAACAAAAGCAATTTTTCGTAAAAATGATTGATGGTAGGGGCAGTGGTGTTTTTATAACTTTCTTTGGTTAAATGCTCTTCTGGTGGTATTGCCGGATCGTAAAGCACACGGTTTTTAAAACCACCATAGGTAAAGGCCCTTGCAATACCAATGGCACCTATGGCATCTAAACGGTCGGCATCCTGAACAATCTGCATTTCTTTTGAGGAAAATCCGGCACCATCAAAGCTATTCTTGAACGACATGTTTTGAATAATGAGCTTCACATGGGCGATAATATCAGCATCAACCGCAATCGATGCCAAAAATGACGCAGCCAGGTTTGGACCCAGTTCTTCATCACCATTATTAAATTTAGGATCGGCAATATCATGCAATAAGGCCGCAAAAGCCACTACCTGTTCGTCACCATGCTCTTGCTGATTAATGTTTTGAGCGGTTTTAAAAACGCGTTCAATATGAAACCAATCATGACCGGATTCGGCATTTGCTAAAGTTTTCTGTACAAATTCAATGGTTTTCTCAATGGTTGCCTGCATAGCCTTAAATTTCTTCCAAATGTATTGGATTTATTTGCAGGTAAGAAGAAATGATATCAACAGCGGATCGAGTAATTAACTCGCCGCTGCTGTTCTGTTTTCATCATCCGCAATAATTTTAATCAAATCATTGTGGTTAAGGGTTAATAAATGTGGTACTTCAACCTCTAAAATTGCCGCAATCTGAAATAAACGGTCGATAGTGAGTTTACTATAACCAAGCTCAATTTTACTATATGCATTTTGAGAAATTTTCAATTTTGCTGCCAGATAATCCTGAGTATAGTCTCTGTATTCTCTAATTTTTCTAATATTCCCGGCAACATTCTTCGTCTTTAAAGCCAATACATCTTCCATAAAAAAGGGATAAAATTTTTTAATGTTCTTTTACTATGTACGAAACTTTTGTCGTAACAGATTTTTAGCTTCTGAATTTTAGCACCATTAGGAGTCGCGCGAAACGGGGAAACCAACAGTTTATTATAACAAAAGAACAACCTAAATGTTTAATGTATTCTGCTTTAGTGTTGTTAATCAGGGTTTTGTAAAAACTTTAGGGCTGTTGGCATCGTTCTTATAATAGCTTCGCCACTTAAATGGCAGGCTTATAAAAGGAGTAGCCGAAAACCTCAAACAGAGTAGGCATTATTAAAATTAGAAACGTTATGAAACTTCAAGAGTTAAATTTAAACGAAATGAAAGAAATCAACGGTGGTGGTTTATTTGGTGGTAATGATTCATCAAGTTCTGGTGGTCTGTTAGGATCAATCGGGATTGGTAATTTATTAACCTTCTCAAACGAAACCCAAGACGGAGATGAATCGAGTAAAACCTCGTTCTCTTTAGGAAATAACATTGGTGGTAGCTTAGAGGGATTATTCAAAAGCTTAACCAGCTAATTTGACTTCACAACTCAATTAATAAAAAAGGGATTTCTTCAGAGGTCCCTTTTTTATTGCCGCCCGCCTAACCATTTAGGTTGTGATATTGTTTTAATTATCTGACAACCAGTAAGTTTAATGTATTCTACGCTGTTGTTTGAAACCCTTCCTTAAGAAAATCTATAAGTAGAATTTTTCCGTTTGTTAATTAAAGGGAGATGAAAATCAACCTTTAGGGTATGCCGAAAACCTTTAAGAGAGTAGGCTTAGTAAATCTATTTATTATGAAAATGCAAGATTTGAATTTAACAGAAATGAAAGAGATTAATGGTGGTGGTTTATTTGGTAACAATGATTCATCTAATTCGGGTGGTTTATTGGGCTCAATCGGAATTGGTAATTTATTGTCGTTCCAAACCGCAAGTAAAGATGGTGATGAGGCCAGCGCAAGTTCGTTGTCAATCGGTAACAACATCGGTGGTAGCCTAAAAGGACTGTTTGACAGTTTAAGTCAATAATAAATAATTAAAGAAGGAGGATATTAATTTATCCTCCTTTTTCTTGTTCAGTTCATTTGAAAAATCATGGAAAATTTATCAGAAAAGGCGCTTGTAGCCATTGGAGGCGGGGGGGTATTCGATGGTAATTCGGGATCAATGGGGATATCGCTGTCTGCTACGGCAGATAGTTTGTTAAGCGTCACTTTTACTGGGAGTTATGGAGATTATAAAAACTCAACCACATTATCAACCGGAAATAATATTGATTTGAACCTTGGTTTTTTAAGCAACAAACAATAATTATATGCTTAATCATATTAAAAGAGACCATTGTTTTGGTCTTTTTTCGTGTGTACGAAAAAACCAAAATACCACAATTGCGTATATAAATTAGATATGGATAGCGATAAATACATATTTCCTAAAGAAGTGATTGAAAATACGGCTGAATATCATTTTCACTCGCATAACTCGTATACCAAAATTATCTATCAGGTAATCCTGGCCATGCTTATTGTCGCTTTTTTAGCCATGTTTCTCATCAAAGTAGATGTAAATGTGAAAAGTACAGGGCTTTTTCGGCCAACTGCCGAACGCAACGAAATAAAGCCATTAGTAGCCGGTCGGATCGATTCGTTGTTTATTAAAGAAAATATGCATGTTAAAGCCGGGCAGGTTTTACTCACCATCAAAAAAGAAAATATCGACAGTCAGGATGCATTGAACCAATTTCAGCAAAGTGATGTTACAGATCAGCTTCACGATCTGGGTTTGCTCATAAATGCTTACAAACGAAACGACTGGTCGAAAAAACTGCCGCTTAAATCAGGTGTTTACAGTCAGCAATACAGTTTGTTTATGCAACGGGTTACCGAGGCAAAAGCCCGCTACCAACTGGCCTATAAAAATTACGACCGTTATGCTTATCTCTATAAACAAAAGGCGGTTTCGGCATTAGAATACGATGAGGTAAAACTTAAAAAAGATAATGTATTTAACGAGCTTTCCCTAATCGGGGAGGAGCAGGGCAGTAAATGGCAAACGGAACTCAATCAGTTGAGTATCCAGAACCAACAATTGGGCACGCGCGACAGGCAATACGAAGAAGAAAAGGAGTTTTATACCATTAAAGCTCCATTAACCGGTACGGTACAACAGCTAAAGGGGATCCAGTCTGGAAGTTCTATTTCTGCCAATGAAATTTTGGGGGAGATTTCGCCTGATTCTGGTTTAATTGCCGAAACCTATGTGCAGCCTAAAGACATTGGCCTCTTGCATATTGGCACAAAAGCGAGGTTTCAGATTGATGCCTACAATTATAACGAATGGGGAATGGCAACCGGAAACGTGATTTCCATTTCGAGCGATGTTTTTATGCAGAATGGTGCGCAGCCCTTTTTTAAAGTGAGGTGTTTGCTGGATAAAAACAGCCTTAAACTGCGCAATGGTTATATCGGCAAAATTAAAAAGGGTATGACCTTACAGGCACGGTTTTTTGTTACCCGCCGGACTTTGTTTCAGTTGCTTTACGATAAAGCAGACGATTGGTTAAACCCGAACGTAATTCCCCAAAGTAAAGAAACCCAAGTTACGCGCCTATGAAAACCATAAACCAGTTTTTTGAGTCTTTAAAATCAAAGCAGAAAGCAAAAAAAACGATTATCAAACAGCATGATGTTACCGATTGCGGGGCAGCATGTTTAGCCTCAATTGCAATTCATTATGGTTTGGATCTTCCCATTGCCCGGATCAGGCAGTATGCATCTACCGATAAAAAGGGTACCAATGTTTTGGGTTTGATCGAAGCATCGGCAAGGCTGGGCTTTTCTGCTAAAGGTGTAAAAGCCAGTTATGATAATCTTTTTACCATTCCGTTGCCGGTTATTGCGCACGTCAATCATCATAATATTGCCCATTATATTGTACTTTATAATATTACCGAAACTTATGTAGAGGTAATGGACCCGGCTTATGGCGAAATGCAGAGGCTAAGTCCGGATGAGTTTAGGCAAAAATGGACGGGTGTATTAATTATGCTATTGCCTGGCGATGATTTTACAGCTGGCACTGAACGCATTTCTTTAGAAAAAAGATTTATTTACCTGTTAACGCCCCATAAATCGGTTCTGATACAGGTTTTAATAGGGGCTGTATTTTATACGATACTGGGTTTGTCAACCTCTATTTTTCTTCAGAAAATTGTAGATAATGTGTTGCCGGAGGGAAATACCAATCTGCTTAATTTAATGGGTACGGTGATGATCATCATCATTTTGGTGCAGATTTTTATCAATTACGCTAAAACTTTATTAACGATAAAAACCGGACAGCAAATTGATGCCCGCTTGATTTTAGGCTATTACAAACATCTTTTAAAGCTACCGCAGCAGTTTTTTGATACCATGCGTGTAGGGGAGATTATTTCGAGGATGAACGATGCGGTAAAAATAAGGGCTTTTATCAATGATGTGCTGGTTGGCTTTGCGGTAAATGTTTTTGTTCTCATTTTCTCTTTCGCCCTGATGTTTACCTATTATTGGAAACTGGCTTTGATTATGCTTACGGTGGTGCCTTTATATGCTTTGGTGTATTATGTATCTAACCGCTTAAATAAGACTACCCAGCGCCAGTTGATGGAGAAAAGTGCCGAACTGGAAAATCAATTGGTAGAATCGGTGCATTCTGTAAGCACGATTAAACGTTTTGGTTTGGAGAATTTCTCGAACTTAAAAACCGAAATCAGGTTTATTAACCTTTTAAAAACTGTTTATACCTCAGGCACGAACTCGCTCTTAGTAGGAAATGCGAGTGGTTTTATTTCCAGCATTTTTGCCGTAATCTTACTTTGGGCAGGCGCGAGTTTTGTGTTGCAGAATATGATTACGCCCGGCGAATTATTGTCATTCTATGCCATTATCGGATATTTTACGGGGCCGGTAATCAGTTTGATCGGGATGAACAAAGTATTTCAGGATGCACGTATTGCAGCCGACAGGCTTTTCGAAATTATGGACCTGGAACGTGAAAAGACGGAAAATAGAACCGATTTAACACCCGACATGATTGGCGATATCGAATTTCGGAATGTAAACTTTAGGTATGGAACCCGGGTAACCGTATTTGATGGTTTTAGCCTGCACGTGCCGAAGGGGAAAATTACGGCTGTAGTTGGCGAAAGTGGATCGGGTAAAACCACGCTGCTCTCGCTTTTGCAGAATATTTATCCGCTCCAGTCGGGTAATATTATGGTCGGTGAATTTGATATCAACTACATTACTAACGAAAGTTTACGAAAACTGGTGGCGGTAGTGCCTCAGGATGTGCACCTTTTTGCCGGGAATGTAATTGAAAATATCGCAGTCGGAGAGATGGAGCCCGATATGAAAAAAATTATCCGCATCTGTGCCCAGTTAAACATCATGGATTTTATAGAGCGTTTGCCAAATGGATTTGATACCTATCTAGGCGAAAATGCAACCAATTTATCTGGCGGTCAACGACAGCGTTTGGCCATTGCCAGAGCCTTGTACCGCGATCCTGAAATCTTGATTTTGGATGAAGCTACTTCATCACTTGATTCTTCTTCTGAAGAGCATATTCACAATGCCATTTCTTTATTGCGTGAAAATGGAAAGACCATTATTTTGATTGCCCATCGTCTGAGTACTGTGGTAAATGCAGATAAGATTGTGGTTTTAAAAGAAGGAAAGCTGATTGAAGAGGGAACACACGAGCAATTGGTGAAACGTGATGGTATGTATACCAGCATGTGGCATAAGCAATTCCCATCCATCACAGCTACTTTAAAAAAGGGGAAAAAGAGAACGGCGGAAAATTTAGATGCTAAGGACTAATATAATCCCCAGTCATCTTCAAATTCATCTTTTTCGAAATATTTAACCCATTCGATAAACAGGAGACGAAATTTTTCAATTTCGTCTAAAACAATGTCTTTATATTCTGGTGTACAGATTTCGAACATATCTGCTGCCCTTACCTGGGTTTCCAATTCGCGACAGTTGGTTCGGATGATGGAGGCATTTTCCATCCTTAAAATGTACATATCTGCTCCTTCTGCCCCAACAATTTTAGGGCATAGCATTAGTGCATTCTGCATGATCAGGTTTGCGGTCATTTCTGCCATTTCACCTTCCAGTGTTTCGCAAAACAAGGCAGCGTATTTGTAAACAGCCCTGGCCTGGTTGTAAAGGCTTTTGGCCCGGGTTACTTTTAGCCTAACCTTTTCCGCATCATCACTTGATAGATTTTCTTCATCCTCATCATCCCGGCCAAATCGGCTAAAATGCTCCCATTCGGGCATATGGTCCATGTCATCAAATTCCATATTTTTCAAAATTGTTTACGTTATGGTACGTAAGAGAGCCTAATATATTAATTTTCAATCAAAAAGTCTAGCCCTCAATTAATGGTGCACGGCGCGAGCCATCATATAATTCGTATTCTAATAAACGACAATCTAATTTACCATTATAAAATTCAACTTTTTTAGCGGCTTTTAATCCAATTTTCTTTGCAAGATCGGGATTTCCGGTGAAAATATAACCAGAATAACCTTTGCATTTGGTTTTCATAAAATCGCCCATGCGTTTGTAGGTCAGTTCCAATTTGCTGTGAACACCTAAACGCTCACCATATTCAGGGTTAAAAACAACCACACCTTTACCATCTTCAGGAACAGGGGTCAATTCGAAATCGCATACTTCGAATTCAATCAAGGTATCTACTCCTGCGGTTTTGGCATTTCTGCGGGTTACCTCAACAGCGTCTTCAGAAAGATCGGATGCCACAATTTTTAGATCAATATTTTTGATCACCTGATCTTTTAAAATTCTGCGTTCTGCGAAAAAATCTTCCTCATTATAGCCTAAAATATGCATAAAACCATAATTCATGCGGTATAAACCCGGGGCACGGTTGGTTGCAATTAAAGCTGCTTCGATTGCTAGCGTTCCCGAACCACACATGGGGTTGATAAATGGCGATTTTTTATCCCAGTTGGTGGCTAAAATAACACCGGCCGCCAACGCCTCTAACATGGGTGCTTTTCCTGGGATTTTACGGTACCCATGTTTGGCAAGGGTTTCGCCGGAAGTATCCATAAAAACATCTGCATCTGCATCTTTCCAGTATAAATGAACTACTGCTTTGTTCGCATCGGATCCTGAATTGGGGCGAATGCCTTTTTTCTCTTTCATGCGGTCTACAATTGCATCTTTTACCTTTAGGTTGGCAAATAGCGGCGTAGTAATATTTGGGTTATCCACATTTGAGGTTACCGAGAAATAACCCGAAAAATCAATCAGTTCTTCCCATTCAATGGCAGAAATTTCGTTATATAAATCATCAGGCGTAATGGCCTTGAAACTTTTAATTGCATAGAGGATCTGACTGGCACAACGCAAGTTCAAATTGAGCTTTATACACTCTGTAAGGGTGATATTAAGCTCAACGCCCGTAGCGAAAGCTCTTTCGATGGTGTAGCCCAAAGCCGTAACTTCAGCTTGTAAGTAGGGCGAAAGGCGCTTGTTGCAGGTAATGATTACCTTGCTTTTATTGTGGAAAACTTGCATCATAATATATGCGAAGTTATCAATAAAATTATAGAGATTTGATGTTTATAGTACATTAAGT
>Ga0163161_10000150_pt1 | contig 63970 bp, 57 predicted proteins | sample S45metaG_FD_129847 | JGI IMG/M metagenome (GOLD analysis project Ga0163161, IMG submission 129847) | Switchgrass rhizosphere microbial communities from Kellogg Biological Station, Michigan, USA - S4-5 metaG | ecosystem: Host-associated > Plants > Roots > Rhizosphere > Soil | place: USA... | reverse complement strand
TTGAAATCTGGCGTGCAACCGGGCTAACCCTGAAACATCTTGTTACGTGTAATGTATATTATGTTAAACCACGTATTACGCTACGCGCCTCCTGCACCAACATCTGTCTCCACTCCAACAATCTCGCGACTGCGGAAAATCGATACTTTTCCCACGAAACTCTCAGCCAACCCCATCGAGTGCGTGAAAACTTAGAACAACCTCTCCCCAAAATTCTTAACTTTGAAATTCCCTCGCCTCAGCCCACCATCTCTATGTGGCTAATCGGACTAATGCCCACCTCGTCAGCATGGAATGAAGCTAATCTTGATGGAACTCTCTGATTAAAATTGATCCGTATGGTTTTTTTCATGTCTCCCAAATGTCAACATCAAACCCGCGCCTCGTAAGCTCGCGGAGCATCTGACTCAAGTCAGTGTCGATCACCTAGGCGGGCTCCGTATTTCTCGCTCGCTCAGGAAGGATTTACGTTGCAAGATGTCCGGGCCATGGTGTGGGTCATTCAGGACAGACGACCATGCTATTAGCATCTAATCAAGCTAGGCTTGCTAGGAACCGTCACCACAAAGTGAGTCACATGCTTCCCCCTATAGTCCAAACAGCCATCTCGATGCCGCAGGTTCGTAAACCTACGGAGTATCTTACTCACGCCAGAATCGAGCAGCTTAGTGAACTCAATATTTTCCTGCTCGTGAAGGAAGGTTTTGCATTGAAAGATGTCCAGGCTATGGTCTCGCTTTCCGAGCTTTACCAGTCACAAAAGGTCATCGAACGAATCCTTGGAAAGCCATGCCGACTGAAGCAAGGCAAAAGCGACGAATCAGCTGCTAGCCGACTCAGTGCCCTCCAGAGCGCAATAGCATTTCAATACGCAAAGGTTCTCGAGCAAGCAACGATCGTCTTTGGCTCCTTGCGACTTGCCGAAGAATGGCTTGCTAAACCCTGCCGGAAATTGGCCGATAATATTCCTATTAATCTGGTAGGTAATCCAATTGGGTTTAAAGTTATCGAGGACTACCTAGAACGCGTCGAAATGGGAGTCTATCAATAAGGCTTCTCTAAGAGATTCGTAAGATCGATGACCCGTAATCGGGACGGCTCGAGCTGTATCGAAACTTGCACCAAGGGAGTGCAAGTTATCGGGCGTACCCTTCCCCTTCCCCCTTCTCTTCTTGGCTAAATCCAGACACCCTGAACAGAGGCTTAAAGATCTTTGCATGGGGATGGGCATACCCCTCCAGAGACTCTTATTGAGCCCAATTCGTCCCTAATTTTCTGGAACAGAAGCTCAGCGTCCTGGTAGCTTTCTTTACCGACATATGTGGCGACAAGAATGGTGAGCGGATGCACGTCTAAGGCTCCCGCTAGCTGGTCCACCTTCTCCAAGGTTGGGCTTTTGAGGCCTCTCTCAAGTGTGCTGAGATAGGTGCGACTGCTTACAGTAGAAAAATCCTCTTGGGTTAGATTTCTACTGCTACGGACCTGCTTCAGCGCTAGGCCGAACGCGATGTTGAGTTCCAATTTGCTGATCCCGCAAAAGGAACGATGAAGCGCTATCGAATCTTATAGGGCTACAATCTATAGTGTTCATTTTTGAGGTTTGCCATGTTTACCACCTACCCAAAGGCCGAAATAGCCTTCGATCCGCACGCTGCTCCCGACTCGCAGGCGGGCCAGCGAGTTTGGAGCTTCGTTGAGCAGGAACTGTTGCTACCATGGTTTTACCTCCAAGTGGTGCGAAGGTCTGGACGGGAGAACTACGCCAGTATGCTGATGATGTACCACGTTCACGAGCTAAAACAGTTTATCGACGCGCAATCGAAACGGGTGTGGGTCGAGCAGGTTCAGTTGGTTACACCTCCACACATGAACGGCCAGCCTATCTGGCTGATGGAGCCTTTGACGATGGCTGGGATCGTTATGGATCCCCGGGACGGGTCGCACTTTCTCGTTTACCAAGTCGCCCGCGGGGCTACCTACTCCTTAAGAGACGATGCCGATATGAATTTAAAACCGTTCAGAATCCTATTTTCAGCTGAGCGTGACCTTCGTAGCCAGGAGGTTCCTGGACACGAGTAATGCCTTTGAGCGGGCATGGCGGTGACTTGCTCGGGCACATAAAAAAATCATTCGAGTATGCCAACGATAACGGAGGCTGTATGAAAGGGCGACGCAAGCTCAAGACGGCCAAATGGGCTCTAGAAGCGCGTTTAATTCGACACTCCAAAGCAATCTTGACGTCTGAAGAACATGCACTACGCAGGGGAAGATTTCTCTCAAAAGCTGAAGCTGCAAGTGCCCATGATGAACCTGTGGGCATACTGGCTGGAGTGAGCTGCGTTCGTGATAATAAAGTTAAGGCTGCGGAATGACCGTGAGCAAATTCCTTCGTTGGACGGTGCAATACCAAAATACTAAGGACGGGGGTGGCGACGTTATCATCGACTTGCCAACTGATCTACTTACCCAGTCAGGGTTAGGCGCTGGAGACGTTCTGAGCATTGAGGTGGTTTACGGTTCGTTAGTATTGAGGTCGAAGCCGAACAAACCTACGTTTCCATGATTTATCGATATTGTATTGGTCAATTCATCCCGGACACGAAGTTAAGTTTTTTCTCGGTCTGAGCTGGGGCCAGTCCGTTGTTGAATTGGTGCGGTCTAATTCAGTTGCACTGATGCATCAGCTAATGACGGATATCGCGGTGCACCTCTTGAGCTTTCATGTAGCCCACCGTCAGTATCCATTCATTTTTCGAGCTGCGAAACACACGCTCTATCGGCGAGTTATGCCAGCAATTTCCACTATGGGCTTTGCTTTGGCGCATGCGTGCGCCTGCATTGTCTTGATCCGTCACGAGGTGACCGAATCACAGCTGATTTTAAAGCTTTTCTTTATAATTTGATTCCACACCTTGACTACTTTTAGTCAAACGCTGTCAAGTAATATTCGATAAACTCACGTAACTCCCCTCGCCGTAGTGGTTTTTGCAAAATGCCCCGAAGCGGAATTTTATGGGTTTTCGCCCAAAGTAAGAGGCTTTGGCGTTGTCGGGAGTTTGCATCAGCGATAGCGATTATCGTGGCAACTGACCGGTATTTTGTAATCGCTTGCAGAGAATGCGCATCGACTTCGGAATCTAGCGCGTCGTAAAGCAGATACTCATAACGTCTACCCTCATCCAACAATGCCATTACCTCGCTAACTTGGTTGCATAAGCTGAGGGTGTAAAAACCCAATTTGTTGAGTGCGTCTGCGTAAACGAATAGCGAACTCGAATTTTTGCTGAGTATGACAACCTTTCCCCTGCTCGTGCGCACTGACTGCTCCTCAAAAAAAGGAAAGAAATTAGCGCCCGCCGAAGCATCTGCCTATCAGACGAGTCTTATTTTTGTCCAGATTCATCTGATTGGTTGCAAACACAGGAAACAGGAACAATACACCCTAACTTACATCCCCTCGCCTTTAATTGAAATCAGGGTAGCTTTCGGCTTCCACAAGTCTGGTCGATGTGGCAGCGCGCGCATTAGGTTTGCGATAATCCGCGCCTCACCCTCCTCCCCGCATCATTTGATGGTGGCGGCCTCAATTCGGATTTAAAAGCACTTCCTGAGCCGACATATGTTCAACAATTTAGGCAGTTTCCCAGGCGGTAAGCAGAGAAATTTGATCTCGCCACTGTAATCAATCGTGGAAATTCCACCTATTATGGGAGGGCGTTTGCTTGCGTAACATAAATTCAATACGTCATGTAGGGAAAATCCTACAGCTCCAATAGAATTCTCTGTGTGGGTAGGAGGATTCTGGCGGTTGGTGGCAAGTGTGGATCACGTAAAATTATTTTTTGAATTTGCTTACCCTGCACGCTTTTTTTTGGCAACTTCCGCGATGGTTGTCGCTTGCTTGCAGCACGACAGCAAATTCGGCACGAGTGAGACCTCAAAGCTGAATAGAGGTTTTTCTATAACATTGAGACCATTTCTTAAGGGTGGATTGGGCTGATAATGCATATACCCAGTGTTAACAAAGTAAAATTACAATTTTTGCTCCTATTGTTCTTTTCGCTTTTTTGTTTATGCAGTGAGGTGCAGGCTACCGAGTGTACGTATAATAGTTCCCAAGTAAGTTTACCGCCAATAGTGGGATTCGCTACAGGCGACGGTTCTGGAAAAATTATTTCTAAAAATTGGCACGAGGTGTTTACGCCGATCGCACTTGATTGCGTAACCAGTCCGACCGCAAAGGAAAGCCTTCAAAGTATCATAAGAAGTACTGCGACAGATACTGGGAAGCGCATTACATTTGAAGGCAAGAGCTATATAGCATATGCAACTGGACATCCTAAAATCGGCGTTATTGCAGAGGTTGGGGATGTTACCCCGTACACACCTCTAACTAGCTCATTTCAAGTAATCGCCGAGGTAGTTAGAGCGAGCGGGACGCGGTTTACTTTAGGGTCAAAAGTTAGAGTTCGGCTTGTGGCGTTAGATTATTTACCGCCGGGATCATATGTTTTGTCTGGAATTCCGAATCTCTCCTGGCACGGCGTCAGAAATAAAGTCACCCAAACTTATATTGGGGCTGGCGTTGTTTCTGTTTCAGGCTCTAACGTTTTGGTTGAAAACAAGGCGTGCGAACTCAAGACCCCAGGAACTGTAATTCTGCCGAAGATAGACATGAGCCGAATTAGTTATTCGCAGGGGGTTGATTTCAACATGACTTTAATTTGTGCTGGTGCTGGCTATCCTTTCATGGTGAGTTATGAGATGAGCGATGTTGGAAACTTGAAAAATTCTACAAGCATATTGACCCCAGGGGGAGGGGCTGGAATGGCCAAAGGGATCGCGCTGAAGATATATGACGATTCAAAAGAGGTGTCACTTTCTCCTCCTGCGAGTTTAATTAATGTGCGTACTTTTGGCAATATTCCCGAAGAAGGCGGGACTGTCACAAAAAACATGAAAGTTCGCTATGTTACTACTACAGCTACAGCCTTGCCTGGTCGAGTTACTGGAGGGGTTACCATAACGCTGTCTTATAAGTAATACTTCACCCTCCCCTTCGATGACTTGGAGTTAAATTAAAAACGCTATATGGCTTATCTCAGGCCGCATTATGGCTATATAAAGCAATGACACGGCTTGCCAGCAGTCTAATTCGTTGAACTGCGCTGACCTTGTGGCCGCAAATCGAAGCGGCAGCTTGAGTGATTTATACGCCTTGTCAATATGTCAGAGACCATTCATGGGCCTTTATGGACGTTTGCGAAAGAACCTTGGGGTTTGGCGCATGGAGCCTGCCAACCCTCGCCCGTTATTATTTTATCGTCATTTCAAACCCTCCACCGAGTGAGCGATATCGGCTTGCCTCAAGCGGTTAACAAGGGATCCGGAGGACTGGGCGCTCTGTCCCACATTCTGATTCTTCATCGAAACGATCCGGTTATTCCTCGCCTTTGAGTGAGGGATATTTCTGCAAATCAAGATAAGTAAAACATATGAATAGAACACTCAAACGATGGGCGGGTGGCACTGTGCTGCTGGCGTGTGGCAGTGCCCTTTCCGTCACCATACTTTGTGCGAACTCGAACATTGCACAGGGCGAAACGCAAACTGTAAGCCCGGCGATAAAAGTTGCAGTAGCGATGGTCTCCCAGGATGAGCAAGTCGACATGCTCAGTGGCATTGGCGAGCTTGAAGCCACTCGTCAGGTCAAGGTAACCGCCGAATTAAGCGGGCGCGTTACGGCCATCAGTTTTCGTGCCGGAGATGTTGTCAAAGCGGGCCAGGTCTTGGTCCAGCTCAACGACGCTCCGGAACGAGGTGAGCTGGCGCGCCTGAAAGCGCAGTCAATCAATGCCAAATTGCGCCTGCAACGTACGCAACACCTGGTTCCTCAAAAGGCCGCTACACAGGAGCAGCTTGATCAAGCGCAGGCTGATTACCAGGTAATTCAGGGCGATATCACCCGTGTTACTGCACAAATCGATCAAAAACGAATCAAGGTCCCCTTTTCGGGCGTGCTGGGTGTGCGCACGGTCAACCTTGGTGAGTTTGTCCACTCAGGTACGGCGCTGGTTTCTCTGACCGACGCCGACACTCTGTTTGCCAATGTAACCCTGCCAGAGCGTGACATCGCGAAGTTGAAACCCGGTCAGGCCATGCAGGTTGCTGTTGATGCCTATCCCGGTCGTACCTTCTTCGGCAGGGTCAGCGCTCTTGAGCCACGTATCGACCCAGGTACAAGAACGATGCTGGTGCAGGCCACGATCCCAAACTCAGAAAAACTGCTGACGCCCGGCATGTTCGTGAAAGCCAGCATCGTATTGCCAACCCCTGAACGAGCCCTGAGCGTTCCGGAAACCGCCGTGAGTTACAACACCTATGGCGACTTCGTCTATGCCGTGGAAGGTAACGATGAAAAAACGCTAAGTGCACGCTTGGTTCAGGTCAAGACCGGTCAACGTTCGCACGGGCGTGCCGTACTGCTTGACGGGGTCAAGGCCGGAGACCGGGTCGTGACTTCCGGTCAATTGCGCCTGAGCAATGGCGCTCACGTCGAAATCATCTCTCAGGACAGCGTGTCGCTCGAAACGGCACCCAAAACTGACGTAGATAAGTAACAGGCGAACTAACTGTCATGAAGTTTACTGATCTTTTTGTCCGGCGCCCGGTATTGGCGCTGGTGGTGAGCACCCTGGTTCTATTACTAGGGCTGCTTGCCGTCAATCAATTACCCGTTCGGCAATATCCGCTCACTGAGAGCGCCACACTGACCATCACCACTCAGTACCCGGGCGCCTCGCCGCAGTTGATGCAAGGGTTCGTGACTCAGGCGATCGCGCAGTCGGTGGCCACTGTCGAAGACGTTGATTACATGATGTCGACCTCGACTCAGGGCCGCAGCGTGATCGTCGTGCGGATGAAGCTCAATGCCGACTCGAACAAGGCAATGACGCAAGTGATGGCCAAGGTCAACGAGGTCAAGTACCGGCTGCCGGCCGAGGCCTATGACCCGGTCATCGTGAAGTCTTCCGGAGAGGCGACTGCTGTTGCTTACGTCGGATTTTCTAGCCCGACCCTATCAACTGCGGCGTTGTCGGATTACGTGACACGTGTGGTGCAGCCGCAGCTTTCGTCGATTGAAGGTGTCGGCAGCATCGACCTCAATGGTGGGCAGAAGATGGCCATGCGGATCTGGCTGGACGCCAACCGCATGGCCGCTCACGACATTTCGGGTGCCGATGTCGCGCAAGCGCTGCGTGATAACAACGTACAGGCGGCCCCGGGCCAAGCCAAGGGGCTTTACGTCGTCTCCGACATTCAAGTCAACACCGACTTGGTCAGTGTGAGTGAATTTCGCGATCTGGTGGTCAAGTCCACGCCCGTTGGTATTGTTCGTTTGAACGATATTGCCACCGTCGAGCTGGGCGCAGCCGCCACGGACACCAGCGCCACCATGGATGGCGTCAACGCGGTGTTCTTCGGACTGAACGCGGCCCCGAATGCCAACCCTCTGGTGATCGTCAAAAAGCTTAACGAACTGCTGCCGGGTATCCGTCAAAGTCTCCCGGCCGATGTCAAAGTCGCCGTGCCTTTCGAACTGGCGCGTTTTATCAAGGCCTCTATTAACGAAGTATTGGGGACGCTGCTGGAGGCGATCATCATAGTCGTGGTGGTGATCTTCCTGGCGTTGGGATCTGTGCGTGCGGTCATCATTCCGGTCATCACCATTCCGCTGTCGATGCTCGGTGCCGCGGCGTTCATGGCGATGTTCGGTTTCAGTATCAATCTGTTGACGCTGTTGGCCATGGTCCTGGCGATAGGTCTGGTGGTGGACGACGCCATTATTGTGGTGGAAAACGTTCATCGGCATATCGAAGAGGGACACTCCCCTGCCCGTGCTGCTTTGATTGGTGCACGCGAAGTGGCAGCGCCGGTGATTGCCATGACATTGACACTGGCCGCAGTCTACGCGCCGATCGGCCTGATGGGCGGTCTGACGGGCTCGCTGTTCAAGGAGTTCGCGTTCACGCTGGCAGGCTCAGTGATGGTGTCGGGTCTTATCGCCTTGACGCTGTCGCCGGTCATGAGTTCGTTTTTGCTCGACAGCAAAATGAGCGAAGGTTGGATGGCCCGTCGCGCAGAGCAATTTTTTCACCATCTGGGTGAGGCTTATTGCCGTGTGCTGGATATTTCCCTGCACCAACGATGGATCACCTGCATCGTTGCCTTGGTCGTGATCTTGAGCGTGCCGGTGCTTTACAGCCACACCAAAAGCGAACTCGCACCGCTTGAGGACCAGTCCACCGTACTGACCGCGATCAAGTCCCCACAGAATGCCAACATCGACTACGTCGAAAAGTTCGGTCAGAAGTGGAACGAGGTAATGGTCACCCTGCCGGAGCAAAGCAACCTTTGGTTGATCAACGGGATCAATGGAGTTTCCAACAGCATCGGCGGCGTTAACTTCGTCGAGTGGGAGAAGCGCGAACGCAATGCCGATCAGATCCAACTCGACATCCAAAGCCGCGCCAACGACATTGAGGGCAGCAACGTTTTTGCCTTCCAGCTGCCATCGCTGCCCGGTTCCACGGGGGGCTTGCCGGTACAGATGGTGCTCAAGAGTGCCAGCGACTACAAAGTCGTTTACGAAGCCATGGAAGAGCTGAAAAGCGCCGCTCGAAAAAGTGGCCTGTTCATGGTCGTGGACAGTGATTTGGACTACAACAACTCCGTCATCCGCATCAAGGTAGACCGATCCAAAGCTAACAGCCTGGGTGTGACCATGAAAGCCATCGGCGACACGCTGGCCGTACTGGTGGGTGAGAACTACGTCAACCGCTTCGCAATGGATGGTCGCTCCTATGATGTTATTCCGCAGAGCTTGCGTAATGAGCGTCTGTCGCCTGAAGCGCTGTCGCGTTTTTACGTGACCAGTGCCAGCGGCGGACAAGTACCGCTGTCCAACTTGGTTGAAGTCTCGACAGGTGTCGAACCGAACCAGTTGACGCAATTCAACCAGTTGAACTCCGCGATTCTGCAAGCGATTCCCAAACCAGGCGTGAGCATGGGGGAAGCTGTGCAGTTTCTTGAAGAACAGACCAGCAAACTGGCCCCTGGATTCACCTGCGACTGGCTGTCGGACTCACGTCAGTACCATCAGGAAGGTGCCGCGTTGTACATGGCATTTTTGTTCGCCATCATCGTGATCTACCTGGTGCTGGCGGCGCAGTACGAAAGTCTGCGCGATCCACTGATAATCCTGATCAGTGTGCCGATGTCTGTCTGTGGTGCGTTGATTCCTCTTGCCCTGGGCATGGCCACGATGAACATCTACACCCAGATCGGCCTGGTGACGTTGATTGGACTGATCAGCAAGCACGGCATCCTTATGGTCGAGTTTGCCAATGAAATCCAGATCAAAGAAGGCCTGGATCGTAGCGCCGCAATTCTGCAGTCGGCGAGGCTGCGTCTGCGACCGATCCTGATGACCACCGCAGCCATGGTGACCGGTCTGATCCCGCTGCTGTTCGCCTCGGGTGCCGGGGCGCACAGTCGCTACGACCTGGGGCTGGTGATTGTCGTGGGTATGCTGGTAGGGACTGCCTTCACCTTGCTGGTCTTGCCGACCATATATTCCCTTATTGCCGTGGACCATCGTGCTGCGGCCAACAACCCCCGCACGCTTGAATTGGCAAGTACCGCCGAGGTGCCGACCAGCGCAAACCCGGGAGCCGATCATGCTTGATCGAGGAACCTTTCCCATGCGTATGCTTTATCTCCTGCTGTGCCCGGCCGTGATGGCCGGATGCACCGTAGGTCCTGACTACAAACCGGTCAGCAACAAGCCGATCACCCTTACACAGCAGTTGCCCTCGCAGCTGTACTCTGCAGATCGTCTGCAACAGGACTGGTGGCGCCAATTCAAGGACAGTCAACTAGACGCCTTGATCGAGCAGGCACTGGCCAGCAACTACGACATCCGAATTGCGCAAACCCGAATGAGCGAAGCGCGTGCGATGCTCGATGAGCGCGAACTCGACAAGTGGCCGACGGTGACCGCCGGTGCAGACTATTCACGCAGCATGTCCCAGGTCAACGCCGGCCCTATTGGTGAGCGGAACCTCAGCAAAACCTACAGCGCGGGGCTGGATGCGCAGTGGGAAATCGACCTGTTTGGCCGATTGAAACGACTAACGCAAGCTGCTGAGGCTCGCAGCGAGGCGGTCGCGGACGATACGCTGCAAGTGCGTATCGTGGTGGTCGCAGAAGTGGCCAATAACTACTTCCAATGGTACGGCGCTCAGCAACAATTGAGTGTGGTGCGTGCCAACCTGGCCAACCAGGACGCGGCCGTGACGGTGGTGCGTAGTATGGTCGAACACGGTCGCGGTAATCCCGACGAACTGGAAAGCGCAGAAGCATTGCGAGCAAGCATCATGGCGTCTCTGGCGCCGCTGCAAACACGCAGCGACTTGGCGCGCTTTCGTCTGGCGGTGTTGGCCGGTGTACGCCCTGATCAATTGGTAGCGCTGGAAAAAGCGACTCCTCTGCCGCCACTGGGCACGCGTTTGCCCATCGGTGACATCGGCGATCTTCTGCGCCGTCGACCCGATGTGGCGAGCGCTGAGCGCACGTTGGCAGCGACCAACGCCGACGTGGGCGCGATCACCGCCGAACTCTACCCTCGCATCGACCTGGGTGGTTTTCTGGGTTTTGTTGCCTTGCGCGGCGGCGATTGGGGGCATGGCAGCAGTCGAGCGTTCAGCGTCGTACCATCGGTCAGTTGGCCGGCGCTGCACCTGGCAAGCGTGAAAGCACGACAACGAGTCGCTCAGGCCCACTACCAAGGTGCTCAGGCACAGTATGAGTTGGTCGCCTTGCGTGCCATCGAAGAGATTGAAGCGGCGTTGACCACTTACAGCCAATCGCAGGAGCGGCTTCGCCATCTAGCCGAGTCCGCTGAGCACAGTAAGCAGGCTGCTTCGCTGGCCGGCATTCGCTATAAAGCGGGACAAGCATCGTATCTGGTAGAACTTGACGCGCGGCGTAACTTGTTCGCCTATCAGGATGCCCTCGCCCAGGCTGACACCGCGACGTTCCTCGATGTGGTGTCGTTGTACAAGGCACTGGGCGGTGGCTGGCAGGCTCCGCAACCTGCCAGCAACTGAGACCTGCGCCAGAATTGCCATTTCTAACTTTCCATTAACCGCCAAAAAAACGTGTACGACGCCTTGTTCGGCGTCGTACACGGGGGCTGAGAGTATCAAAAATGGGAGTTCGCTTCCCCAACCTGCCTTTCACTGAATGTTGGCACTGAGCGCGCGATCTATCCGCGCAAGGCAAGTAGCTGACTGAAGCTTGGGGGCGTTTGTGGATGTTGAACTACAGCTGTTACGTAGCCATAAAAAGCACGCATTGCGCGTGCTCCTGTCACACCAAGCCGTTACGCTTGGCGAGTTCTCCGAGGGCAATCAGGTTTTCCACGCTCAGCTTGCGCTGCAGGCGAACGCGATACGTGCTGACGGTCTTGTGATTGATCATCAATTCATCGGCGATGTCTTGATTACCCATTCCTCGTGCCAACAACTTCAGCACTGTGATTTCACGATCCGACAATTGTGCGATCAATAGAGCCTCCTGGCTCGCTGCCTGGTTATTGTCGCGAAGTTGATGAATGGTGTTGGCGGGGAAATAGCTGTACCCGGACAGCACGGCTTTCACCGCGCTAACCAGATCATCGAGGCTTTCATCCTTGCACACGAAACCCGCCGCCCCCGCCTGCAAAGAGCGCATGGCGAAGTTGCGGGTGTCACCGGAGGTAAGGATCAATACGCGAGTGGAAATGCCGATAGCCTTTAAGTGAGCAATCACTGCGAGGCCGTCCATTTTGGGAATACTCAGGTCTAGAATGACCAGATCCGGGAGAAGTTTGCGGATACGATCGACGGCATCGACGCCATTGTCGACTTCCGCCACGATTGTATATCCCTCTCCTTCGAGCATTACACGAACCGCCATCCGCATCAGTGGATGATCGTCGACTATAACTATACTACCCATTGTCGAATATCCTTCGATATTAATATTGGCAATTGGTGCGGACTGCCTTGAAGAATACACTGATTTCACAAATGGCGCTGCGATACAGGCGTGAGTCATATACCAACGTTATGAGTACAGATCACTTATGCGCTGCAAAAGCAGTGAAAAATACTCTACGGCGCTGGCTAATTAATGCATTTTTCATCAAATTTTTCATACATCAGATCTTTATTCGCCTTCGGCACATCATATAAAACATCGCAACTTCCCTTGCTCCACTTGACATTGAAGGCTCCCTTGTCAGGTATTCCGAATACCAATAAGCGAGAGGCGTTATCGACACTACCAAGCAATCGCCCATTTTCTCCGTAGGCCTGTGCGCCGAATGGCAGCTTCTGGCCATCCCCCAGGCGCAAGTCGAATTGAATTCGACGGCCGGATTCTGCTTCGAATCGGCGCTTGACCACTGCGCCCCGCGTTGGCACAACCTGGCCGGAGGTTTCGGCAATTTCAATCCCGCTACCAAACGTCGAAGTTTCCAGGTTGATCCAGTTGTAGCGATAGGGCTGGGCGAACGGGACGACGGCATAACCCTTGCTGTCAGTGCGCACTGCGTTGGTGGAATCGACGCCAATACCTTCGGTATTCGGCACTTCAACCAATGCAAATGTCTCGCCCACCGGCTGTCCGAAGGTCACCCCCCCGCCGTGCACTACTACCGAACCAGATGCGCCAAGGTCCAAGTGCTTGTTGTCGCGGCCTTGCCCAAAGTTGCCACCCACTTTCGCCGTTGGTGTGTCCCAGTTGAGACCCACACTGGTGGAGCGCCCCGCTGTTTTGCTTTGGCTGGCCTGGGCCGAATAGTTCAGGGTGTTATGTTCATTCAGGCTGCCGGACAGACCGGTTTGAATGGACGAGTCACCTTGATTCGATGCGGTAATGTTTGAGTACATGCGCTGCGTGCCACGGCTGCCGCCAAACGGAATGCTGATAGACGCCGTCATCTGGTTGTCAGCGCCCTGATGGCTGCCCTGTTGTTCGGTGCGGGAAACGGCGAAGCTGTAACTAATATCCGAATAATTGCTACCGTAACCGAACTGCCAACGTCGCGTACTGCCCTGCCGATTCCAGTAACTGGTTTCGCCCAGACTCAAGAACAGCGACCCACGTCCCGACAGAGACTGGTTGACATTCATGTCGAACCGGCTCTTCTGTCGCCCGTAATTACGTGCGCCAACCTGCTTTTGATCTTCGACATGCTGGCTTAAGGTGCGATAGGACTCTGTGGAGTAACGGTAACCGACCATCGTAAACGTGGTATCGGTCTGGCTCAGTGTCTTGGAATACAGAAACCGCGCACTCTGACCGACATCCTTGCGCCCTGCCTGGTTCTGAGAACTGCTGTTGGTCACGTCGAACGACAACCCGCCCCAAGGGGAGTTGACGCCTACCCCGAGGTTCAACGCTTTGTAGTCGGCCGCTGCGATCAGACCGCCGTAGCCGGTAAAGTTATCGGTGGCACCGTAAACCAGAGTGCCCTGGGTGAACTTGGGCGCAGCCTTACCGTCAGCCTGATACTCACCCGCCGCCAGGCTGTATCGCATGGAGCCTCGGCGTGCCATGACCGGCAGGTAGGAATAGGCCTGTGAATACTGACGCTCACGCCCATCCGCTTCAATGATTTTGATGGTCAGGTCGCCGTTCGAACCACTGGGGTAGATGTCAGCAATCTCGAACGCCCCCGCCGGCACGGTCGTGGAGTAGATGACGTAGTTGTTCTGGCTGATCTCGACCGTCGCGTTGGTCTCGGCGATACCTCGTACAACCGGTGCGAAGCCCACCTCATCATCCGTCAGCATGCCCAGTTCCGAGTGAATCTGTGCACCACGAAAACGCACACTGTCGAAAATATCGCCTTGGGTAAAGAGCTCACCTGCCGCCAGCTTTCCTTTCAAGCTGCGGACATCACGCTCAACGTAGGTGCGGTTGCTGCTGAATTTTTCACGCACGCCCGTTGACCCGGAGATCGACGACTCGTTACGAAATCGCCATGCCCCAACGTTGAAGCCATTCCGCAAACCCACATAACGATAGTCATTGCTATAGCCGCTGCTGATATTGCGGCTGAAGTTGGTCTGGTAGTTGGTATAGAAGGCCGTCACCCCGTCGTCCCACAACGAAGGGTCGACATAGCCTCGGGACTGATGGCGGATATAGGCTTGCGGCATGCTGATCTGCAAGGCCAACGCAGTCACATCAAACTCGACATTGGCACCGGGAACCATGGCGGCTACATCAATAACCGTAGCGTCATCACTTTTCGCCGGAATCAGTTTTTCTTTCGCGAGACGGTCGATGTCCACGCCAATGGCTTTAAGCACGCCCAGTTGAACAACAGGCACGACTTCACCACTTTTACCAGTGGTGGAAAACTCAATGCTTTGGCGCAATATCAACGTCTGATTGAGATACACGTCAACATTATAATTTCCCGGAGCCACGGAACTGCCCTGTTCAAAGTATTTCAACTCGACGGCAGCACCCTGCTTACTTAGGAAAGAGCCATTAAACTCTACCGAATAGGCAGCCGTAGGCACGAAAACTCCCATCAAGATTAAACTTGACGGCCCCAGGCCTCCGAGGGTAGTGACGGCACGTTGATCCCATGAACGAAACATCCGTATGTATTCCCGCTTCACAACTCAAACATTAGCGACTTAGAGGCAATGAACGGCAGCCGATAAGACGTGCTGATCAAAATCAACCAGATACTTTCATTGTGTGTTGCTTTGGTGCGCCGTAATCATCGAGCGAGTTGAATTCAACAACTGCTTCGGTTTGGGAAAAGGAGGCACTGCCCCCCGTTACCAGAAACTTGTCTTGTGCACCCGGCGCGAGCATCTTTGATTGCACAGCATAAGTCTTGCCTGCAAGTTTCAAAGATACCGAGCCAAAAGAAACGTGGTACTCAGATGGGTTGTTTGCCAGTAGCCAAAGTTTTCCACCCTCGCCAACCATTCTCCACTTCAGGTGATTGACTGACTCTTCCTGGGTACCCGACAAGCCTGCAGGACGATAAAAAAGCTTGATGCGCTGACGCACAGCTATTTGCAGCGTGTTCTCCTCTTCCGACATTTGCGGAATTTCCTGAACGCTGAGCCAGAACACCGATTCTTTATCCGAAGGAAGCCCTTGGCCAGAGTAGAAAATTCGCAAACTTTGCTGCTTCTTGGCCCCCAGTCGACTAAGTGCCGGGGTCAAGGCAAATGGTACTTCCTGATCGGAAGACGATGCGTCGGGGTCCACCCAAGACTGCACCATGATGTCTTTGTCACCATCATTTTTGACCATGATGGACGTTTCCTTGAGTTTCTGCGGATATATAATTCGCGTCCCACCCAAAGTAATACCGGCACTGGAGACGCCGCTGAAAAGCATAGCGAGCCCCGCCAGCGCACATGTCGCAATCGGCATTTTCATATTAAAAACCCTTAAGTTGGAGAGGTACTTTCGCACCTCATCCAGATGAAAATTATTCGTAAGTCAAGGTAAACGGCAATTCGCCGTTCGCTGTACCTGGAGTAATCGCTTCTTCGTTAGCCATATATGCCGCACGCATATTCAGGTTGGCTGTGTACTTGAAATCAGGATCGGTACCGGCTTTCACCAGCGCCGCGTTAAAAGTACCGTTACCCGCAAGATTGATCAGGTTGTTGCTGCTGTCGTACAGAGCTATACCAACGCCTTTGGCAGTGCCCGTGGTTTTCAACAGATTGTTGTTTTTGGTGTCTACACCGGAACCAGAACTAGGGTCGAATTGAACTTTTACGGTTGTTAGACCGGTAGCAGTATTACCGCAATCAAGATTGATATTGATCGCAGTACCCGCCACGATTCCTGTAGGTGCACCGTTCAAAGAGTCGATACTGACTTTGCCCAGTTTGACGTCAATAACCTGTTTGCCTTTGCCGCCGGTTACAGAGGTGCCCGCACCTTGAGTTGCGCTGCAGGAGGCCGCAGTAATTTCACCAGTAAACTTGATGGTGCCATCCGAGGCCATTGCCGAAGTTGCGAACATGCCAACAATGGATGAAGCAAGAAGATGTCTGAGTGCAGTAGACACGAGTGGATTCCTTTATTTGTACGTTCGAGAGCAGATGAATTAACTCTTGCAGCAAGAGCCAGAACGACTGTCGCATATCCAGTTTCGTCGCCCAATTGCAGAAATCCGCCTACCCGTACTGATAAATCCACGAACACTGTAGGAATATTCCTACGCAACTCGTCGATTTTTTGTTTGCACTGTTCAAAAAAAAAACCGCCTTCCGAAGGAAAGCGGTTTTTGTTCAGCGATTATTCAGAGAGGTGAAAACCAGATATCAGGTAGTTCTGCCTGTACGGTAATGGTTTTGATCTGAGTGTAAGCATTTAGTGTTTCGCGGCAGAACTCTCGGCCGATGCCACTGTTTTTATAGCCACCAAACGCGGTACCGTCTGTAATGTTTGAATAGCGATTGATCCAAACGGATCCGGCCTCCAGACGCGATGCAGTCTCCATCGCGTGTTTCAAGTTGCTGGTATAAATACCGGAAGCCAATCCGTATTCCGTGCCATTGGCCTGGGCGATCATGGTTTCATAGTCGTCCCAGATGATCAGGGACAACACCGGGCCAAAAATTTCTTCCTGGCAGATTCTCATCTCATTCCGGGCGAGCAGTAACGTCGGTTGAATGAAGTAACCATGTTCACACCCCGCCACCACTGCCCGAGCCCCCCCCACGAGTAGTTCGGCGCCCTCCTCCTGCCCCAGTTTGATGTAGTCCAGCACGCGCTCACCCTGACGCGCATTGACCAGGCAACTGACGCGCGAGTCCTCGGCCAGCGGTGAACCGATTTTCACACGCTTGAATGAAGCGATCAGTTTCTCGCGAAAAATATCGGCAATGTCCGCATGAACAAATAAGCGAGTGCCGGCCAGGCAGGATTGTCCATTGTTATGAATGGCGGCAAAAGTCGCGTTGTCGATCACCGCATCAATGTCCTCGATATCAGGGAACACGATATTGGCACTCTTGCCGCCGAGTTCGAGTGTTGATGGCACAAGCCGTTTGGCGGCAACGCCGGCAATGATTCTGCCGACTTCGGTGCTGCCGGTGAACGACAGTTTTCTGACCAGCGGGTGCTCGCTCAGTGCCGCACCCACTACCTCTCCCAGGCCTGTGACCATATTCACCACGCCGGCCGGGAAAATCTTGTTGATCAGCTTGGCCAGCTCGAGCGTCGACAACGTGGCGTTTTCATCAGGCTTCAATACAACGGTATTGCCTGCCACCAATGCCGGAGCAAGTTTAAACGCTGCCATGATGGCAGGCGCATTCCAGGGAATGATCTGACCGCACACACCCAACGGCTCACGCCGGGCGATGGCGTAACCGCCTTCGATTTCGCGTCCGGAATCTTCATAGGCCATCACCACCGAAGCGAAGTAGCGATAGTGGCGTACAGCTGTCAGATAATCTTTGCGCACTTCGCTGACGCACCGACCGACATCAAGCGCATCGATGATTGCGAGACGTTCGCTGTTGCGCTCGATTTCATCCGCCAACAGATTGATCAGTCGGGCGCGCTGCTGCTGACCCAGATTGCGCCAGGCTGGGAAAGCGTTTTGAGCAGCCGCCACTGCGCGATCTACATCCGATTCCGTGCAATATCGAATGTAAGCCAAGTGATTGCCAGTTGCGGGGTCGACTGCGGCAAAACAAAATTCTTTTTCGCCTGTTTCTAACACTCCATTAATGAGGGGGCCGTAAGTTTTATCAAGCTCTACTTTCATTTAAACCTCATCGCTTTGCGTAACAATCGGATAAATCATGATATAAATCCGCCAATACTTTATTCATCGTCCAAAAGGCTGCGTATGGATCCTCTTTCCGACGTCTTATCTTTATTGAGAATTCGTAACTATCATTCCGCCTCACTTTCATTGGGCGGCGACTGGGCTTTTAACTTCCCTATCAGAGAAGGCATCAAATTCACTGCAGTGGTTAAAGGCAACTGCTGGTTACAGGTCGAAGGTGAGCCGACACCCCAAAAACTTCTCCAAGGTGACTGCTTTTTGATGACACGCGGCGTGCCTTTCACGCTGTACAGCGACCTTTCGCAACCGGTTCTCGATTCGGATGGCTATTTTCTAACCCTGGCAGCGGATGAACTTGCCCTCAATCATGGCGGCGATGACGTTCAACTGGTCGGTGGCCGTTTTGACTTCACGGGGATACCCACCCAATTACTCCTCGGCACCTTGCCCTCTCTGGTTCATGTACAAGGTAACGAGCCTCAGGCCTCAATTCTGCGCTGGGCACTGGAGCGCTTTACCTCCGAACTGCATCATCAGCGTCCGGGCCGGTCGCTGATGAATGAGCACTTGGCGCACATCATGCTCGTCGAAGTCCTGCGCACCCATCTGGCAACGCTGAACAGCAGCGGTATCGGCTGGTTTTTCGGCCTGGCCGATCGCAATCTCAGCCTTGCATTGGGCGCGATGCACGGTAACCCTTCGCACCGCTGGACTGTTCAGGACCTTGCGCAGTTGGCCAACATGTCGCGCTCGGCGTTTGCGCTTCGCTTCAAGCAAGTCGTTGGCAGCGCGCCAATGGAATACCTGACCCACTGGCGGATGTTGCTTGCCAGTGATCGCCTGAAGAACTCCAGCGACTCGGTATCGACCATCGCCTTTTCCTTGGGTTATGAATCCGAGAGTGCTTTCAGTACCGCTTTCAAGCGTGTGATGGCTCAATCGCCACGCCATTACATGCGCGGGCATTCAACTCCGGATTAGTGCAGTCCACCACCGATGATCAGCAGTTCGCCAGTGATCCAGCTGGCGTCTTCCGAAGCAAGAAACGCAACGGCAGGAGCAATGTCTTCAGGCTGGCCGATGCGGCCCAGCGGCGTGATGGCTTCGATTTTTTTCCGAAATTCATCTTCGAAAAAACCGCTGGCATGAACGCCTTCGGTCACGACCAGGCCCGGGTTAACGGAGTTGACCCGGATCTTTTTCGGCCCGAGTTCATTGGCGAGGGTCTTGGTAATCGCATCAACTGCGCTTTTCGACGCGGTATAAACCGTCGAATTGGCAGGCGTGAACGAAGTCACACTGGAGCTGATGTTGACGATACTGCCGCCCTGAGGATTGAACACCGCTACGGCCTCCTGGGTGCAGCGGATCAAACCCAATACGTTCAAGTTGAACTGCCGGTGGAACTCTTCTTCGGTGATTTGCGCGAGAGCGCCTGTGGCATAGACACCGGCATTATTGACCAGGATATCGAGATGGCCGTGTTCATGAACAATGGACTTGAACAACGCCTTCAGTTCCAGCGGATCGGCGACGTCAGCCTTGATTGCAGAAGCTCGTCCGCCTGTTTCAAGGATCTGTGCGACAACCCGATCTGCTTCTTCCTGGCTACGGGTGTAATTGACAATGACGGTTGCACCGTCGCCGGCCAACTGTTTGGCGACTGCCGCGCCAATGCCTTTGGACGAGCCGGTGACCAGCGCGATTTTCTTGTGCAGTTTTTTCATGATGAATGATCCTCTCTGGCGTCGATCAGATGGTGCAGGAGAGCAACTCTCGCCTGACTGAATCCAGCTTATGGACGTTGGCCTGATCCAGTAATAGTTGGCACTCCAGAATAGTTTTGCCATCGTCCAGACTTTAGATCTCAGGTCTTTTTGCGCGTCCTGACATGCCAGCGCCACAGGACAAATGAAAGAAACAGAAACGAGATCAACAACGGCACCAGCACAATGTTGATCAACCGCAACACCTTCCCCAACCGCTCTACTTGGGTATTGAGCTGCAGTGCCACTTCGCGCATTTGCTGCTCAAGTGAGGTTTTTTCGGCTGTGAACCTGTCGACTGCCTGCCTTTGTTCGGCCGTCAAAGGCAGGTTCGGATCACGCCCCTCGGCAAGTGACGTCAACTGTCTTTCAGTCGAGTCCAGCGCCTGCTGCAAGTTGCTGTTCATCTGCCGGAAACGTGTCTGCGCCTGCTGTTTCAATTGTTCAATCACGGTGAATGTACGGCTGTAGTGACCGCGAGAGCGCAGGCTGATCAACGCGTCCGAACCGGACAGGCTATCGAGTGCATTGAGTACGAAGGCCGCGTTGTCAGCCCAGGGTTCCACCGCAAGGTGTTCACCTTGTGACTCGACATCGGCCCACAGGTTGTTGCTCAGCAGATCGGTGTCCGCTACGACAACGACATTGATCTGATCGCTATGAGTAAGGGCTTTGTCGTCCGGTTGATGCACAAATGCCGATTCGGCAGCTCCTTGAATCCGTACGGCAATCATGTGGGCTTCTGCTGAGGGGACGAAGGACCTGGCCAGCTCGGCTGGGTCCTTAAGGTGGTCGAGAATCGAGGTCTCGACCAGCATGGTTTGCTGCGAACTGTGCAGCAGCGGCGTGAGTGTGGTTTTCGCTTCTTGCACGGCATTGAGAATGCCGCTAGTGGACAGGGTAATACTACCGAGACCCGCAGTGATGACATCCTCAGGGTTTATAGCGCCGGATGTCAGCTTCAGGGCCGTTGGTTGCCATACGGGCTCAGCCCCTCCCTGTTGCAGCAAGACGAACTGACCGAATTCGCCATCGCCCAGTATTCGTCCTGGCAAAAGCCGCACGCCCCAGGCTTTGAGCAAGGGCGTCAGATCCGAAGATTTGTCCTTGCTGGGGATACCGAAATACTGGTCACCACGATCCCATTCGCTATAAGGATCCACGAACACCAACAGCCGCCCGCCCCGCAGCACGAACTGGTCGACTGCTCGCAGCGTGGATTGCGCGAGATGCTTGGGATGAACCAGCATCAAGACCTTCAGGTCCTCGGGGATTTGCTCTGTTTGCGGCGCCAGTTCCTGAACCTCGAAGACTTTGCGAATTTCCTGCGCGATCAACCATGGCGCCTGACGCTTGCGAGTCTGAGAATTGAAACCGCCCATCAGCGGCAGTGTCGAAATCAGACCGATTGATGGACGTTGTGGCCGCGCCAGCGATTGCAGGAGACGACTTACATCGTACTCAAGGAACGATTGCTGATTGAGCACAAACATCGGAATGCTGGCGTGATGATTCTGCCCGTCGACCATGGCCAGACCAAAGAACACCGGGGCAGTGCCGGCGCCAAAGTCCAGCGGTTCCAAGCCCAACTCGGTAGCCTTCACCTCCTGCTCAGAAAAAGCGACCGGGTCGATGACGTGCAGCCGTAAACGTTCATCCGATACGCGTTGATACTCCTGCAGCAATGCTTCGACCCGTGCGGCGTAGCTGCGCAACACCACAATGTCCTTCGCCGCCTGGCTGGAGAAATACAGATAGAGATCGACCGGTTCCTTGAGATCCTGAATGATCTGACGGCTGCCGGCACTGAGGGTGTACAAACTCCGTTCGGTGAGGTCCAGGCGCATGTCCGACAGGCGCGGCGCGATGTCCAGGTTGATCAACCCGAATAACCCTGCGATCAGCGCAAGCCACAGACACGTAGAGACGAAGCGGTTGAACACCATGGCATCAGGTCGCCTTCTTCAGTTCGACCGTCAGTACGGTAATGGCCAGCCAAGCGATGATCTGGCTGATGAAATACAGTAGATCTCTCGGCTCGATCACACCTTGAGTGAGGCCACCGAAATGCGCCATGACACTCATGGACGCCACACGATCCAGCCAGTACACCGACACCCATTCGCGAAACAGGTCGAGAATCACGGAGGAGCCACAGGCGATAAAAAACAGACACACCGCAGCCCCCAGCAGAAACGCAAGCAGCGGACTTTTGGTCAACGCCGACGTGCAACCGCAGATCGCTAGAAAACTCCCCGCCAACAAGGCGCTAGCCAGGTAGCCACAAAGAATGGCCCCGTTGTCCGGTGCGCCCAGGTAATTGACCGTCAGGACCAACGGGAACGTCAGTAAAAGCCCGGCAATGGCGATGACCCACGACGCGAAAAACTTGGCCAAAACCGCACCGGGCACACTCACAGGCAGCGACATCAACAATTCAATGGAGCCTGATTTGCGCTCTTCTGCCCACAGGCGCATGCCCAGTGCAGGCAGCAGCAAAATATACAGCCACGGCAAGTAATCGAAAAAAGGATTCAGATCGGCTTGATTACGCTCAAAAAATCCGCCGCTGTAAAACGTGCAGATACCGCTGAGCAACAAAAAAGCAACCAGATAGATGTACGCCGTCGCGGTGCCGCAGGCACTGCGCAGCTCACGGTTGAACACCGCCCTCATGGTCGGCTCTCCCGCGTCAGTGAGCGGAACACTTCACTCAAAGAGCCGCGTTCGATTTCCTGACGAAAGACGTTCCAGCCTTTTGCATTAATCAGACTGTTGATCTGCGGAACAATCACCTGACCGGGGCGAGCCAACACCCTCACACTATTGGTGACATGATCCCTCTCGACTCCTGCAACCCCGGGAAGAACGGCCAGAGACATCAGGTCCAGTGGTTGTTTGGCGAACAATGTCACGGCTTGGTGATAGCGCGATCGGCTCTCCAGTTCTTGCGGTGTGCTGTCGGCCAGCAACTTGCCTTTGTTGAGTACCAACGCCCGACTGCACAAGCTTGTGACCTCCTCCAGAACATGCGTCGAAATGAGCACGACCTTGTTCCGGGCCAGTTCCTTGATCTGCTCACGCACCCGGTGCTTTTGATTTGGATCGAGCCCGTCAGTAGGCTCATCGAGAATCAGGACAATAGGGTCGTGCAGAAGGGCCTGGGCAAGTCCTACACGGCGCTGAAACCCCTTGGACAGGTGTTCAATAACCTGCCCATACACTTCCATTAGTTCAAACCGTTCCAGCATGGCCGTCACGCGCTGCTTCTTTTCACGTCCACTGTAACCGCGCATATCAGCAATGAAACCCAGGAAACCCTGCACCGTCATTTCGCTGTAGCATGCATTACCCTCGGGGACATAACCGATCAGCCGCTGGACATGCCGTGTGTGACGGCGAATGTCCAGGCCGCACACTTTTGCGGCTCCTGACGTCGGCGAGACAAACCCGGTCAGCATCCGCAACGTGGTGGATTTACCCGCTCCGTTGGGCCCCAACAAACCAAGTACCTCTCCCGCTTTTACGTGAAACGACAATTCGTCCACAGCAACGGTACCGCAGAACCTTTTGGTCAATCTGGCTAGTTCGATCATGACTTCCACAACAGTTGAAGAACTTGTTTCACCGTGGGCCGCGGTCCACCAGTGACGATGAGAAGTACGATAACCGCACGCAAACGGCTATAGAACAGCGCATCTGTTGAATCCGAAAAGTCTTAGGCTCATGACGATTTATCGTTGGCCAATTACGGATTATCTGACAGGGTCAAAGAGGCAAGCTGCGTATTCTGCGAGTCAGTTGATCGGCCCCGATCATCATTGCGGAGTCATGTGAACCGATGCTATTGCGAACGATAGAAGTGCCTGATGCCCAGGGTGAGCTGCACAATGCCCCACTGCTTTGCGGTTTTCTGGCGACTCATAACGATCAAATGTTTCTGCTCTACAGCCTGAATGAAAAGCTGCATGACGATTTGGTCCGGGTGTACCTGACGGCCATCGAGAAGGACGCTGACAGCGTCAGAATGTGCAGCGCGACGGCCGATGACTTCAAATGTGCCGCCCAAGCGCTTAAGAGCGTTCTTCGTGATGCCAACTCAAGTGACGGGCAGCAGACCGACGATTCCTATCGCATCGTCGACCTCAGTAAAGCCGACTTCACCTGCACCCCCACACCCACCCATCATAGTTTGAAAATCAGCGAGGCCTGGTTGCTGAGGTTGTTGGAATTCAGCCCCAGCGGCGTGGTAAACGATGGTGATCGGCCTGTAACCGTCGATACACCCGCCGTTGCGGTACAGGCAGTCAAGGCAGAACTCAATCTGAGCCTGCAGGGTACGGAATATGGCCTGGCCACCCCGACGGCAAGCCCTTACCAAAGGCCCCACCTCGAAGCCATGCAATCGTTGCTCGACAAACTTTCTCCAACGTCCAGGTCGAGCAATATTTCAGCCGGCAGACCGGTACCCTCGACCCAATTGACGGCCGTAGCAGCGGTCAGTGCCGAAGCCATACAAAGTGAATTGCAAGCGATGCCCGAAGAACAAAATATCCGCGCGCGCGCAGATCAGAATCTCAAGACCCTGCTGGCCAACGTCCAGGCGCACACTGCAACCCTGCTTGGGAAGTACGCCCGACTCGAGCAGCAGCAGCGTCAACAAGAGCAAAAGGAGCGCGAGTTATCGCTACGCGAATCGTCAGTCCTTCAGCGGGAGCAGGAGCTGATGGAAGGGATTACCGCGCTGCTCGCGGCTGAAGAGCAACTGAACAGCCTGATCAATGCCTGATTGGCGGGCAGTATGAAGCCCGGTGCGACCTGGCCTGTCAGCTCCGGGATTGAATGCCTTGCGCCTTCAGCGCGGCCTCGAGGCGCTCGATAAAACCGCTGATGGCCGTGGTCATGACGCTTTGCTCAGTATCGTGAATCGCGGCTTCCAGCGATTTGCTCGACGCTATCAGGGATCTCGACCGGGTCACTGCCAGCGCGCTGCGAATACGGTGCAGCAAGTGCGCAATGGCGGCCGTATCGTAGCTCTGTGTCGCCCTTTGCAAGTCGTCAAGATCTTGGCGAATGATTTGCGCGAACAACGTGCGCATCTGGTCGGGTATCTGCAACTGATCCACTTCAGGAACCGTCTCACGCTCCTGAACGGCAGGCTGCCCGGCCAGCCCCTTCAGACAGAAATACAGCCCCTCGATCGAAACGGGCTTGCTCAACCAATTGTTCATCCCCACCCGAATACAGTGCTCGCCCTCCTCGCGCAAGGCGTTGGCAGTCACTCCGATGATGGAGAGTTGAAGATCAAGCTTGCGCACTTCTTCAGCCAGGGCATAGCCGTCCATGACCGGCATGTTGACGTCGGTCAGCAGCACGTCGAATTCCTGTTTTTCCAGTTGTTCGAGAGCTTCCCGCCCGTTGGGCGATACAGTCACCGTGCAGCCGATATTCTCCAATTGTTCTCGCATTAACGTCTGATTGACCGGGTTGTCTTCAGCCAGCAGCACTCGCAGTCCCAAATCCCGGTTCGCAGGCTGATGCGCATACGGATCGGCCTGGGGTATTTCACCGGTGATCGCCATTGATACGGCTTCAAGGATCGCCATGACGCTGTGTTGATTGACCAGTATGTCTTTACCGATGCATTCGGGCACCAGGTGAAAATCATGCCGGGCAAACACGGTCGCCGCAGACCATTCAGGTTGCAGCCCACTCTGCGACATCACCTCCACCACGGCGTCTGGGGTTTGATCCTGTGGGTCATCCTGAATCGATGTGTAGGCACCGTAATGTTCCAGCCAAGCGCACAACGCGTCGGTCAGTTCGGGGAACGGGCTGCGCACCTCAACCAGTTTGCCGACCAGATGCTTAAAACGCGGACGGCTGTCCTGCCCTTTAATCCCGTCGACCCACGCCGACAGACTGAAGACGCTGCCTTGGCCCGGAGTGCTCTGAAGTGACAGTGTGGCCCCCATCAATTGGCAGAGTTTCAGGCAGATGGATAACCCCAGTCCCGCCCCCTTGAGCGCATGACGCTGATGGTTCACCTGATAGAACGGCTCAAACAAACGATCCTGCTGAGCCTGCGAAATGCCGGGGCCGGTGTCTTCGACTTGCCATGTCAGTTGCCAGCGGCCATCCGCGCAGGCGTCGCCACGAAGATAGACGCCGATGTGCCCACTGTCAGTGAACTTGATTGCATTGTTCAACAGGTTTGCCATGATCTGCCGCAAGTGAACGGCGTCACCTTTCAATCGTGCAGGCAAGCCCGGGTCGATACAGCAGTAAAGCGCGATACCTTTTTTTTCCGCAATGTCGGAGAAACTGCGCACCAGCCCTTCAAGTGTGGACAATGGGTCAAATTCAGCGGATTCCAGCAGCAATTGCCCCGATTCGATCCGGGACATGTCCAGAACATCGCTGATGATGCTCAGCAGCAGATCGGACGAACTGTCGATGGTGTCCAGGTAAGCGCGCTGCCGTGGGGTCAGCTCCGTCATTCCGAGCAACTCAAGCGTCCCCAGCACCCCGTACAACGGGGTTCTGATTTCGTGACTGACGTTGGCAACGAAGCGACTTTTCTCTTCATTGGCAGCATTCGCCGCCTGGCGGGCGAGCACCAGCGTAGCGGACGCTTCACGGTGTGCGGTGATGTCAGTGAAGGTGCACAACAGGACTCGTTCATCCTGGAAGTGAGTGGGCGCGTAACGTACGTGCAGAGCGCGCTCCGCAATGATCAGGCACCCTTCCCCTTCTTGGGGCTCGCCAGTATCGAACAACGGCCAGTGCTGCAGCAATCTGGGGATGTCAGGCGCAGCCCCCAGCCATTCAGTGAACAAGCCGTTACAGGTCAACCTTTCATTGCCTTTGAGTACGCACAACGCCAGCGGCACGGTCTGCAACAAAGAGTGGTTGAAATCATGATTGTGGCGCAGTTCGCTGTACTCGCTGCGTGCCGGGATCACAATACGCCTGCGATACCAACTGGTGAGCCACCAGCCACCGAGTACGCAAGATGCAAGCAAACCCAGCAGCCCCGAAAGTTGCCATCTCGCGTTCCCGATCAACTGCGCGAAGCTGACGCGATACAGTGCCTGCCAACTGAGCAGTGCACCGGAACTGCGTTTTATGACCAGCCCGGAAGACGTGAGGTGAAAGCCATCTTCGTACGCCAATATTTCCGAATCGTCAGCACCGAGCAGCAGACTTCCGCCAGGCGCCATCAGATCAATGGAGTCGAAGCTCAGCGCATCGAAAAACTGGCGCTCGATACGCACACCCGCATCATCGGGGTCAAACAGGTTCACGAGTGTCGCGGCGATCAGGTTTCTGGACGGCTGCGAGACACCTTTTCCTGACTCGTGGAAGGGAACGGATACATAAGCGACCAGTTGTTCGGTGTCAGGTTCGCGGTCAGCCTCGGTAGCGGCCCAATGGACAAAAAGATCTCTATCCCTGGAAGGGTGTTTGATGAGCGTCTGTTGCACTTGGCGCAGAGCGGTACCGGCATCACGGGGCGCAGCCGGTCCATTGCCCGGCGCGGCTTCGATAGCAGGTAGCGCAATATTGATTTGCTGATCGGGGTCGAACACAAACATCTGTGGCGAGTGGGCGGAAGACTGGCGCCAGAAATCACTGTAGACATCCGCCACGCTCATGCCAACGGCGATCGCCTGATCGACCCGCGAAGCTTCGTCGTACTGGTGTTTCATGATCAGGGAAAAAGGCAGCGCAGACGGCGAAGACTGTGCAGTGTAAATCACCAAACCATTGCTTTCCTGTCTTGCGACCGGAGGGTCTGCCATGTCTTTATGGGGGGGGGTGTAGTGAGGCGTGGTACTGGCACTGATGGCCCGAAGGAGGAATACTTCCTGATCGTAGGCTCGTCCGACAAAATTCAGAAAATGGTAATTCGCTTTCACTAGTTCGCCGCGAAAAACTTTGTAGGTAACCCAATAACCGGTCGCCACAAAAAACACCCCTAGCAGCAGTGACAGGGTCAAGCCGAAGTGCATTCGCAAGGACACTTTGGCCAGTCGGCCCACTGTTGATAGGTGAAGAGGCATAAAGTCCGTGAGGTATTTATTTCGGGAAACATCAGGGGCAACATTAAGGCTTTGTGCGGCCCTTGGCACTGAACAAAAATCATAGCATGTAGGATTAGTCCTACATTGCAGATAGATCTTACTGATTATGCGCAGCAGACGGAGGCTTCATTCTAGGCGGGATTGAATGACTCCGAGGCGAACATGCCCAGCACCTCCCTGACAACTCCCAAAAACGCCGTAATTCACTGCATTTCCCCCAGCAACCAGATGCGTACCGCTCAGCGTATGGCGGCTGTTTCAGACGTGCGTATGTCGGAAGACATGGTCCGTCGAGCACTGCCCAACAAGGAGTTTTTGCCCTTCTATCAGCCCAAGGTATGCATCGACACGCACGAACTGGTCGGTGTAGAGGTACTGGCACGCTGGAAACATCCCACACTGGGGCTGATTTCACCCGCGCAGTTCCTGCCGGTAATGGAAAGGCTGGGGTTGCTGGACGAGCTGTTCAGTCAGCTGTTGGATCAGGCTTTGCGACAACGCCTTGCCCTGCTGGCCCTGGATGTGGAAATCAACTTGGCCTTCAACGTCCACCCTGTTCAATTGCAAAACGCAGATTTCACCCAGTGCATTCAGAAGTCCCTGAGTCGTCAGGGGTGCCCGGCACGTGCAATCACCATTGAGCTCCTCGAAACAGGTTTGATCACGCCCGACGGCCAGTGTTTCAAGAATCTTCTGCAACTACGCTTGATGGGCTGTGGCCTTTCGATGGACGATTTTGGCAGCGGTTTTTCTTCATTGCAGCGGTTATGTGAACTGCCCTTCAGTGAGATCAAACTGGATGCCTCCTTTCTTCGACAAATCAACAGTAATCATAAGACCCGCACCATCATTGCCAATACCATCAATCTTGCCAAAGCCATGGGAATAAAACTCGTGATTGAGGGTGTGGAAGAACTTGATCAGGTTCGTCAACTCAAGGAAATGGGCTGCAGCGTGGCACAGGGTTTCTTCTTCGCCCGCCCCATGTCTGCGGAGCAGTTTGTCCGCTATTGCCTGTGCGGACAGTAATTACTCAAAGAGTTTTCCAACAAAATGATTAATTGAATCATGCCTGTCAGAAGCAGCTTCTATCGTGTGCTTTGTTTTCTACTTATCTTCCCTTCTTTCGGTATGACTGGCAGCGCTAATGCGGACTCGACCATCAGGCCAACTCTACTGCACCTAAACAGTCAACTGGCGCCAGAACCCCTGCGTCTTAATCTCACAGAATCGGACTGGGCCTGGCTGCGCGAGAAGAAGCATCTGACCGTAGGTGTGATTGGTAAATCTGCGTTGCCGTTCGAGGTGGTTTACAGCAATGGAAACTACGAAGGCATCAGTGCCGATGTCGTAGCCATGCTCAAACAGCAGTTGAGCATCGAAATCAATGTCAAGCCGTTCTCCAGTCGTGAGGACGCGCTCGATGCGTTGAAAAAACATCAGGTCGACCTGATAAGCCGGGCTGGTGAATACGCGAGTGTGGCAGGAACTACCCAGCTCAGTTTGCCCTACGCGCATAACGTGCCAGCGTTGTATCGCCGTCAGAACGATGACCGTCAGACTCCCCACAAGCTGCGAGATTTGCACGTCGCAGTGGTCGGTGATTATTTGCCAGCTGAAATATTGGCCAGCCTCTTTCCGCAAGCACACATCATTAGCTACCCAAACGATGTCCAAGCCATGGCCGCCGTAGCCTTTCAAGATGTCGACCTGTACTTGGGCGATTCATTGACTGCTCATTACTTGATAAACAACAGCTTCTTCAGTTATCTGAAGTTTGCGCGCTTCGTCAAAATCGAATCGCAGGGTTATGGCTTTGCCTTGCGCTCCGACGACCACCGCCTAATGCATATCCTCAACACTACGATGAACGCTATCGGCACGACTAGACTTGAGCGAATCGTCAAACGCTGGATCGGTTGCGGCAATATCATGCCGCAAGAGCAAGTGATACTGACTACACTGGAAAAGCGCTGGTTGGCGCAGCATCCTGTTGCACGCCTGATGATCAACGATGACATGGCCCCTTCAGCCTTTTTTGATGTCGAGAGACATTTCAATGGCGTCATTTCTGACTTGTTTGAGGTCATCACCCAGCGCACCGGTCTGCGATTTGAAGTCCAGCGCGTCTCTGGCTTTCAGGAGATTCAGGACGCTTTACGCGAAGGACAGACCGACCTAGCAATTTTGAGCCCGAGTCCTGCGCGCCAAACAGAGTTTAGGTTCACCCACCCTTTCGCCAACAGCTCGTTCAGCCTGGTGACATCCACTCGCAGACAGGGCCTAACCAGCCTCACCGCCCTGTCCGGGAAGCGACTGGCTATCACTCGCGGTCATGTAATGATGGATATTCTTCGCCGAGATTACCCCGCCATCACTCTGTTGACGCCCCCCAACAATCTCGACGCGATGCGCATGGTCGCCAGCGGCGAAGCGGATGCTGCATTAATGGCGCTCTCAATGGCCCGTTACTACACCGCTCGCCTTTACGAAAAGGAATTGAGGGTTTCCGGCATTCTGGACGACGAGATGGCCACCGCCAGCTTCGCCATGCGCCGCGGTGACCTCGAACTGCACTCCATCATTGACAAAGCATTGCTGAGCCTTTCACCCGATGAGTTGAATGCGATCTCCAGCCGATGGCGGGCGAACGCGGCCATGAGTGGGCAAACGTGGCGCGATTATCGTCGCGTCATCATGGAAATAGTCAGTCTGGCACTGCTGGTGTTGTTTGTTTCTGTGGTGCGTATCTTTCAGCTTCGCCGTCAGATCCAGCGACGACGCACCGCCGAAAAAGCGCTTAACGATCAACTGGAGTTTTTGCAGACGCTGAATCACGCCATGCCGGTTCCGGTCTATGTTCGCGATGATCAGGGACGTTTGCTGTCATGCAGCAGCCGCTACGAGCACATCATGAATGTAAGCGAAGCGCAGTTGCTGGGCAAAACTGCCCTGCAGATGCCGACCGACCATTTTGAGGTCGCGCAGGCGCTGCATAACAGCTACCTGCGAGCCATGGAAACCGGGCAAGCCATCGAACAACGTTACGAGGTGATTATTGCGGACAGGCCGCAGATCATCGATCACTGGATCCAGCCGTTCCGGGACTCTTCCGGCAGCATCAAGGGCGTCATCTGTGGCTGGCAGGATGTGACCGAACACCATCAACTGGTCGACGACCTCAAACGTGCGAAGGAACGGGCCGATGAGGCCAGCCGTGCGAAGACACAGTTTCTTGCAACCATGAGTCATGAAATCCGCACGCCGATGAGCGCTGTCATCGGCACTCTTGAACTGGCATTGAAACGCGCCGATCAGGGTGTGCTGGATCGTTACCACATAGACCTGGCATACACCTCGGCGAAAAACCTGCTGGAGTTACTGGGCAATACGCTGGACATCGTGCGGATCGAATCGGGCCATCTGAGTATCAGCCTGCGTCGCTGTACCCTGAAGGAAATGGTCGAGCCAGTGGCAAGGGTATTCGATGGGCTCGCACGGCAGAAAAACCTCGAACTGTTGCTTGACATCGATGCCGGAGCCACTCGGGAGGTGCTGATTGACCCATTGAGGTTCAAACAGGTGCTGTCCAATCTGGTCAGCAATGCAATCAAGTTCACTCATCAGGGCCAGGTTGCGATCAAAGTCAGCACATCGGTAGAAGGGCCACACCTGATGGGCGCGCACTTGCAGGTAACCGACACAGGCATTGGTGTCTCCGATGAAGATCTCAGTCTGCTGTTCCGGCCGTTCGCTCAGGTTGCACAATCAACCTTGAATACGCTGGGCGGCAGCGGGCTGGGGCTGGTGGTGTCGCGCTCTCTTTGCGAAATGATGGGGGGACGGCTGGAGATGCAAAGTACCTTGGGCCGTGGCACCACGGTGGATATCACCCTCATGCTCAAAGTACTGGATCCGGTTCCGTTACGCGAGGCCCCCCCACCCGATTCGCTCGAAAACGACGTCGTTCAACGTGCACGAATCCTGATCGCTGACGACAACAGTCTCAATCGTCAAATGCTGCACGCACAGTTGGAATTTCTCGGACACACTGTGACAGAAGCGTGTAACGGCCTGGAAGCCCTCGAACGCTGGCGTCAGCAAGGCTTCGATTGCCTGATCACCGATTACCATATGCCATTGATGGACGGTGTCGACCTGACTTTGGCGATACGTCACGAAGAACGGTTGCGCAACGCGAAACCGTTGATGATCCTCGGCCTGACCGCAGATGCGCAGCGTGAAGAGGTTGAGCGATGCATCAACGCCGGCATGCGGGATTGCCTGATCAAACCGGCGGGGCTGGATGTGTTGCAGGATTGTCTCGCACCACTGCTGACAGGCAGGCGCGAAAAAAAAACTTCCTCTGTAACGGTTGAGCAAGCGCGGTTCGACACCCTGTCGCCACTTATCGATATTGGGGTGAGCGATCCGGACATCATGAAACAACTGTTGGCCGAGATTTCCAGGAGTAACCAACACGACCTCATCGAACTGAGTGGTCTGCTTGAGAGTCCGGACGAGGTCGAACTCTCTCGATTGCTGCATCGCATCAATGGCACCGCGGCACTGATGAGAAATCATTACCTGGCGGAACTTTGTAAAGGGAAAACGCCGGGAGGTCCTGCGAACATGCTGGAGCGGGCAAGAATGGTCGAGCAAGAACTGCAACGGATTCAGAACAACTTGAAATTGTGATCGGTATTGGACCAGAACTTGCTGGCCATTTTTCCCTTATGCAGAGTGTTTTCAAACTGGAGGATTCTCCCGATGGATATTTCGACACTCCTTATCTACACCGTTGCCGCCAGCGCGGTGATGACGGTACTAGGTCCGTCCCTGCTGCTGGCGCTCAACAACGGCGCAACGCATGCCATGCGTGTCGCAGCGTTCGGAATCGCTGAGTGGCGCTTTCGGATCTGATCCTCATTGCAGCGGTCGGCTGTGGCCTGGGTGCATTGCTGCAGGCATCCGAGCAGGTCCGGCCTGGTCAAATGGCTCGATGCGGCCTATCTGCTTTATCTGGCCTGGGTAATTTGGCGCACGCCGACGCGGGCGTTGCAATATGCCCCGTGCACAGCAGTGGCCAGTGGTCGCAGCGCATTTATGCGAGCACTTCTAGTGGCACGGGGGCGGCAAATGCTACGCCCCAGCCAAGTCCATGCTTTCAGCTCCGCACGGGTACAAGCGCATTTGCTGCCCGCCAGGCTGAGAGCGTGGCATGTATCGACTTCAGGGCACTGATGAAGGTGAGTCATTTTGAAAAAGAGTGCTCTGCCAGTCAAAACCTGCGTGACCTGCGGTCTTCCCTTCACATGGAGGAAGAAATGGGCACGCTGTTGGGATGAAGTGCGTTACTGCTCAGAGCTTTGCCGGCGCACCAAAAACTGACCAAAAAAAGGGCCCTCTCGGGCCCTTTTGTACTCAAAAGCATCACTTGGTTAGCCAAGACTCCACGGTTGCGGAGCCGTGTTCGGCTTTCCAATCTTTAAGCATTTTGTGATTACCGCCCTTGGTTTCGACCACTTCGCCAGTGTGGGGGTTCTTGTATACCTTCAACTGCCGAGGCTTACGACTGCCAGCTTTTGACTCAACGGTTGGAACGCGGCGGCCTGCTTGCGGATCAAGAAGGTTGATCACGTCCTTGAGGCTATAGCCGTATTTTGCGAGCAAATCGCGCAGCTTCGTTTCGAACTCGATTTCTTTCTTGAGGCCAGCATCGCCCTTGAGGGCTTCGAGAGCCTGGAGCTGTTCGGCGAGGTGTTTTTCAAGCTGGCGGAATTCGGCAAGTTTAGACATGGAAATTCTCGATGTGAGTAATAGCTAGAGGTTACACCATAAATCACGGGGCGCACTTACAAGGAGTGGCGCCTGAGGCCTTATACCCGCCACCCTATATCTGTTTCCAAGCGACAGTAGGTTTTGGATTGATTTCTTGGGAGTGGCCGATACTCCTTTTCTTATAGATGAGTATCCGCCTCCTCAGCCGGATAAAACTCCCCCTCCTTCCCCATCCTTTTTAGCTGTTCGCGCACGATCAACTCAACACTGGCAACTGCGGCTTGATCTTCAGGGTTGACCAATTGCAAGCACAACCGTCGGACATTCTGATCGTGGGTGCCCTCGCTCATCATCTCGTGGGTGAAGACTTGTTCGCCACGCCAAAGGCATAGCTGGGTATGAGTCTCGCCGAGCCATATCTCGTTGATTGATCTTAAGTCGGTGGTAGCTAATTGATCGACGGTGATGGTCTTATCCATTGCTCTGTACCTTACCCATAAGCATTAACAGGTAGACTTCCGGGCACAGGGGGTCGTTCCAATTGCCGGCAGGTGACCGGCTAGATGGTGGTGAAATACCTCCTGGATTGAGGTCGGACAATCAACGACTGAAGCCGGCAAGTACGAATAGACGTCGGGAATTCCATGACTAATCCGGCTGCTTTTACATTCAGATGGCCGTGCATGGAAAAATCTTACTCCCCTCCTCATCCCCATACTTCCAGTCCGCTGGCATGTAGCTTCCGATGCGCCGTCTCTCAAACTGCGGCTGAAATCAGTCATCGACGTCTTCGACCAGCGAGAGGGGCTGAATCAAATGCGGGCCTTGATTACGAACGTTACCTACATCCTTGCGAACCTTGTACCAATGAAAGTCGTTAACTGGTCGGCAGTGCTCCATCGCGATTTCCTTCGCTCGTTCAACTGAAGTTTCAGGATCAATCCATTCGCGAGCGTGCTCAGGTGCCAGAACCAGAGGTTTGCGGTCATGGATATCGACCATGCCTTGATCACTCGCTGCGGTGATGATGACGAAACCGTCGCGATCATCTGGTTCCAAACCTTCGTGCACCTCAGCCAGACCGGCGAAGAACATCGGAATCTGCTCTTTTAGTGTTATGAAATAGGGCTGTTTTTTCTTTTGATCATCTTTGTCCTTGACCCATTCGAACCACCCGTTCGCCGGCGCGATTACGCGACCATTTGGCCAGAGCTGATTGAAAAATTTCCCGGTCGTGACGGTCTCGACTCTCGCGTTTATCGGTCAGGGCGCTTTCCCTTCGCCCAGAACGGCGCCCATCCCCATTTAACCTTATCGACACTCAAGCCCTCTCCCACTGGCCGGAAGATTTCCACTCGCGTCGACGGCGCAACGTTGTACCGCTCGACAGGCCAAAGGTCATAGCCATTGATCACCAGCTGATTTGGCGCAAGCTCCTTGAGGTAGAGATCCATCGATTCGTAGATCGAGTAGCGTCCGCACATGGTGTCACCCGTCGAATTGTCGTACCTATGAGATTGACCGCAAGCGAACCAAATCGTTAACTGTATGCATATACAGTTAATTTCCTAAGGCTTGCATCATGAGCATCACCATCCTCGGCCCTCTAGCATCTGGCGGTAGGAAGCTGCCTCTCTATTCATCCAGGGTGCCGGCAGGCTTCCCCTCCCCTGCGGCTGATCACATCGAAAAACACATTTCCCTCGATGAGCTGCTCGATATCCGCGCGCCGCACGTGTACCTAGTGAGAATTGATGGAGAGAGCATGCAGGGCGCCGGAATTTATTCAGGGGATTTGGTGGTCGTTGATCGGAGCATCGATGCGGTCAGCGGCGACATAGTCATCGCAGCGCTGAACTCGGAGCCATTCTGCAAGCGCCTGCTTCTGCGTCAGAACGCCGTGATGCTTGTATCGGAGAACCCAAAATATCCGGCAAGGCATGTTATGGAGGGCGATGAGCTGGTGATCTGGGGTGTGGTGAAATACAGCGTGCGCGATCATGACAATACGTGAGCCCGTCTTTGCCCTGATTGACTGCAACAGCTTCTACGCGAGCTGCGAGCGAGTGTTCAGACCCGACCTGGCAAAGACGCCCATTGTGGTTTTGTCCAACAACGACGGCTGTGTGATTGCGCGTAGCTACGACGCCAAGCCTTTCGTGAAAATGGGCCAGCCGTACTTCCAGATCAAAGACCATCTACGCCGGCATGGGGTTGTGGCATTCAGCAGCAATTACGCTTTGTACGGCGACATGAGCGAGCGCGTCATGACGATCATCGAGTCGATGGTGCCGGTAATTGAGGTCTACAGCATTGATGAGGCATTCGCCGATTTGACTGGCATGCATGGAGATCTGTCCGCGTTTGGCAGGCACATGCGCTCCACGCTTCTCAAGCGCACAGGCATTCCTGTCGGAGTGGGGATAGCGCGCACGAAGACTCTCGCCAAGCTCGCTAACTACACAGCCAAACGTCTGCTGGATATTACCGGGGGCGTGGTCGATCTCTGCGATCCGCTCAAACGTGACTGGACACTGCGCAATACCGATGTCGGCGAAGTCTGGGGCATTGGCAAACGCATGAAGGCTCACCTCGAAGTCATGGGCATCAAGACAGCCATGGACTTGGCGAAAGCCGACCCGTGGATGCTTCGGCAGAAATTCAGCGTGGTTATCGAGAAAACTGCTCGCGAGCTTGCCGGCACCTCCTGTCTGGAACTGGGTGAAGCTGAACCACCCAAGCAAGAGATTTGCTGTAGCAGGATGTTCGGCATCAGGCTCACGCAGATCGAGCCGATCAAGGAGGCCGTCGCTACTTACACCCAACGTGCGGCGGAAAAGCTCAGAGCGCAAAACTCGCTGTGCAAGAAGATCCGCGTGAGTATCAGAACAGGCATGTTCAATCCCGAAGAAGCGAAATATGCCAACGGCGCACTCGTCGAACTACCCTACCCGACAAACGATGTTCGACTCATGACCAAGGCTGCGACCGAAGCCGTCAATCGTCTGTATCGACCGGGCTTCAAGTACAGCAAAGCGGAGGTTCTGCTGATGGATCTTCGACAACCTGGCGAGTTCACTGACGATTTGTTCGCGCATTCGCAGCCAATGATGGCCGACAAGGTGATGAGCGTTCTGGATGAAATCAATGGCCGCTGGGGAAAGGGAGTTCTTCGGCTGGCCAGCGTGCCGGCGGCGCCTGATTGGGCAATGCGCCGGGAGTTGATGAGTCAGAGCTATACGACGAAGGTTGATCAGTTGTGGACGGTCAGGGCCCAGTAGCGATGAGGAGAGTGTATCTGCAGCTTAAAAAATTCGCTGCCTTCAACGACTGCTTACGGCCAAAAGAAGCTGTTCGGTAAAGGACGGTTTCCGGTCAGATCTTCGCACAAGGCGGTCTGTGCCCCAGCTTGATGAGCGGCAAATTCCTCAGTTTCAAACCTCTGTAGCTCCATGCCGATATTACTCAGTCTCTCCAAGCGGGCGCTTTCGCCCAACACATAAGGTTCCTGGTCTTTACGCGGAAGAAAACCCTGATGCATTCGCACCTCAAAAATTGTCCGTGAAACCTCGTTAATACTCTCTACAAAGGATGTCGAAACCGGTGAGCGCTGAACGTTTGCCTGATGTACCACGGCCCCCGCTTCCGCTCCTCGAATCCTGAGCAATGCCCATTCTTTTCCAGGTGACCCAGACATGACCAGTTCAACGGTGACGCCTCCATTCCCTTCATAACCTCGTACGATTGGACTTTCCAAGCACGAGGCGGCATAACAATAATTGCCCGCCCAAAGCCCTGCGACTTGAGCGCTGAACACCAATGGCGAAATGAGCGCTTTCAAAAACGTCATGCTGCTATCTCAATGAATAAGGCAGCGCAGCATAAAAACCTCCGGACTGTTGACCTATAGCACTGCTCATTTATAAGCTGTGCATATGACGTACAGCTCAGACGATATTTTACCTCCTTTCGAAACCCTGCAAGCTGCCCTTGCCGCCGCGAGTACAGGTTCCTTCACTGCTGCAGCAACAGAACTGGAAGTTACACATGCGACCATCAGCCGACGTGTGGAAATGGCTGAAAAATGGTTTCAATGCTCCCTGTTCGACCGCCATGCGCGTGGTGTCAACGTGACGGCCGCCGGGCAAATAGCGCTGGCCAAAGTCGCTCATGCCTTTGACCAACTGCAACAATCACGACAGCCCCGGCCCGTCGGCCTTACCTTGCCCATCGTCAGATTGGCCACTACGCCGTCCTTCGCGCGTTTCTGGATGATCCCGCGCCTGACCGAACTCGAAGGAACGACTCAGGATTTACGTATAGAGCTGATCACCTCTGTATTAAATGCCAGCCTTTCCTCAGGGGAGGTCGATCTGGCCATCAGATACGGGCGCGGACAATGGAATGACGGAGACGAGGAGCCACTATTCGAGGAGTCGCTTTGCCCCGTGGTGTCACCCGAAGTTCTCGCCATGAACGAACAGCCGTTGTCTTTAATACAGAATGCTGCGCTGCTACACACCGGCGACACGACACTGTGGCGAGCGTGGATGAGCCATCATGGCAAACGCCTGACTTCGAAGCCCATCGACAGGGTGATGGGTGACTACGCCCAGGCAATCGAAGCCGCCCGCTCAGGATTGGGCATCGCACTTTGGAATCCGGCGATTCACTCTCTTGATGCATTCAACGGACAATTGGTCGCGTTGGATGAATTGAGCTGCCCAAGCCCGCTGAGATTCTTCCTGCTGTCGAAGTCTGGCCCGGCTCATACACCGCCGATGAGGGTTCGGTCGAGGCTTCTCAGGTTATTGAGTAAAGGTTTCCCCTTTTAAAACCAAGGGAGGCAGACGTCCCTTTCGTACTGATTCGGGTTCTCCAATGAAGGGCAACAATGGGTCGGTTTCAGACCCTAGTGGCAGGCAGAAAACGGCCAATAACGGCCGTTCGTCCTTCCCCCCGATCGTTAACTCAAACGGACCCCGACACCGGATAGTCCAGGTAGCCCTCCCTACCTTGGCTGAACCAGGTACTCATCTCGCTTTCCACCAGTGGCAACTGCCGAGCGAATCTCAGCGGCAGATCCGGGTTGCCAATAAACGGACGTCCAAATGCAATCGCATCGGCGAGTCCTGCTTCCAATTGCGCTTGCGCCTGGGCAAAACCGTAGTCCGAGTTGAGAATCAGCACGCCTTTGAATACTTCGCGAATCACCCCGGCTAGCGGCGGCCTGTTCGTCGGACCAGATGCCCGTCGCGTAAGGCCAGCCCCGACCTTGCTGACTGACGCCGATCGCTTCGGAAATGATCAGGCCGGCGCTGGCGCGCTGACGGTAATACTCGACCATCATCTCGGTCGGAACGTGCTTGCGTGTACCGCGTGCCCTGGTCATCGCCGCCATCAAAATACGGTTGGGCAAATCGAGCGCGCCGAGGCGCAGGGAATCAAATAACGATGTCATGTTCAGGCTCTCCAAAAAGGTGGGCAGGATCAAACCAAGCGTGCGCCGCCATCGATGTTGAGTACGGCGCCGTTCATGAAGGTGTTGCTCATCAGGAACACCGCTGCCGCACCCGCCTCTGCTGCTGTGCCGAGGCGATGCAGGGGCAGAACCTGCTCAAGTGAGGCGATAAATGCATCACGTCCTTCACCCAGTGCCTTGCCGAGAATCGGGGTGTTGATCGGGCCCGGTGACAATGTGTTGACCCGCACCGGTGCCAACTCTAGAGCCAGACCGCGAGCCAGTGCTTCCATCGCCGCTGAGGCGGCTGCTAGCACGGCGGTGCCGTAGGCATTCGGGCGATCAGCCAGAGAGCCGGAGATGAAAGTAATCGAGCCGTCTTTTGCCAGCCTGTCACCGAGGATCCGAATCGCATTGATCGATGCCCAGATGCGTTCATCGAATGCGCGGTGCAGGTAAGCGAGATCCGCCGTGAGCACGGAGCCAGCCACAAATGTGCCAGCGAGCAGAACGAGGTGATCGACCTGAGGGATATCGGCCAATGCAGTTTCGATAGCCTGGCTATCAGTCACGTCTGCTGCGCGCCAATCGTCGAGGCCATGCTCAATGGCGGCCTGCCCGGCACGCGCGGCGTTCGAACCGATGACGATGACCGTGGCGCCAGCGGCTTTCGCTTGCACGGCAGCGGCGAGGCCGATACCGGAGGTACCGCCGAAAATGACCACGGTTTTGTTGGTGAGCGAAGTTGGCAGGGTTTGGCTGATGTTCATGCTAAGTCTCCGTCTGGAACACCCGAATGGCGTTCGATAGGCAAAGACTACGGTTTGGAAGCCAGATTGATAATTGGGGCAAAAGTCGCTTTACTAATGCCATGAAGGCACAAATCGGATTGGATCGTTTAACCGGGCTTATTGCCTTTGCACGAGCGGCTTCGCTGGGCAGCTACACGGCTGCAGCTCGGGCACTGTCGGTGTCACCGTCGGCCATCAGCAAAAGCGTGCAACGGCTCGAAGAGCATTTCGGGCTGATGCTGTTCACCCGCACCACACGCTCACTGATGCTCACCCCAGAGGGCCGTGATCTTTACGAACGGGCTTTGCGGATTCTGCGCGAAGTCGAAGACATCGATCAGGCCGCCGTCGCCTCCCGCGCCGAGCCTTCGGGCCTGTTGAAAGTCACCGCGCCGTTGCCGATTGGACTGAATATTCTCGCGCCCGCCCTGCCGAGATTTCGCGAGCAATACCCGAATATGGCTATCGATCTGCGGCTTGGCGATCAGTATTCCGACATCATTGAACAGGGCATCGACGTCGCGGTTCGGGTTGGCAACCTTGCTGACTCGCGACTGATTTCTCGCCCGCTGGGCCCGCATCGGATCGGTGCATTCGCATCACCTCATTACCTGCAGCGCAAAGGTACTCCGGTCACGGCTGAAGACCTTGCGGGTCATGAATGCGTGAATTTTCGCTATCAGAACACGGGGCAGAGTTTGAAATGGCATTATGAGGTGGATGGTAAGCAGCTCGAGTTGGCGCCAAATACAGCCTTTACAGTTGATGCCAGCGATGCGGTTGCGGCGGTGATAGCTGCAGGGGGCGGTATCGGTATCTCACCGCACTATGTGGCCGCGCCGTATGTGCGCCGGGGAGAACTGGTTCCGATCCTCCCACAATTCACCGTAGAGCGGTTTACTATCACTGCTTTATGGCCAGAAAGCCGTCGAGGTAGCCCAAACGTAAAAGTATTCATTGCATATCTGATGGAGCTGTTCCCTCCCACGCCCTCTTGGGATGAACTAATCAAAAAAACCAGCACGCGAGAGTGCATTCTGACGGATTTTGAATGACCGCTTCTTGCCGATTGCAGCCCACGCAACAGGCAGCAATTGGCCAAAAACGGACTTTCGCAAGTGGCCGCTAACGGCCAATACCAGCCGCTCCTAACCAGAGACAGCAAAGAGTCTACGAATCTATGGTCGATTCAATGACTAACTCGAGGCAGAAATCGGTCAGAAGGCTGCCTCCGACTCAGATTAACGAATTAGAATAAAAACGAGATATCTTTTAACGAGTACAAAGCTGGACGCAATATCCGGCGATGTACTCCACTGGTTCTTGTATTCATTTACAATCTGACAATTTGACAATTTGATGCGGCAAGTATAACTCGATATTATCACGATGATGGTGTCTTCGGCTCGTCACTATCCAATTCATCCTCTGAAACATCTAGGCTCGGTGGTAACATTGTGTTCATTGGTTTGTTGGAGTTTAGTTGATTCAGATCTGACTGTGATGCAAAGCGATTTGAAGCGGGAGCGCCAAGGTCGTCAAATTGTTGCGCGTCTTTCTGCTTGAGAGCTTTCTCAGAAGTGGATTCGCTCTCATGCATATACTTTGAAAGTTTGCGCTGTAGGAATTTCTTGTGATACGCGGAAATACTATTGTTGTGTGCGTTAACGTTGGCTGTGGGAAAAGCACTATTAACGGAAGATTTTTGATTTGAGCTGATCTCATACGAACGCGCAGTTTTCCTGATCATGTGAAGGATCTTATCCCTAAGCTCGTCCGTATAGTCCAATGAAGGGCTATCTAGATCGCTATCATCCTCTTCTTCAATTGTGTGTTCGCTTTTTTCGTACGCGTCGCTAATTGAACTATCTAAAATTTCGGCGTTGAGAAATAGTTTGCCATCCCTCAGAAAGTCCGAAGTGCTATACATGTGAAATAATTCGATATTAGAAATGCGACAAATTTCGCTTTTTAAACTTTCATGAGGACCGATTATCTTCTCGCCGGCGGAATCAATAATGCTCCACCAGTCTTTTTTTGCGTCATCGGTGATAAAGATTACACGTTTGACCTCTACTGATGCAGCCTTAGAAAGCAGCTGCTTCCAGATAATTAGGTCGCCGAATGCCCGCTCATATTTCAACTGGCCATGCGTGAATATAGGAGCTTCCTTTTCGCTCTCTCCTTTAGTTCTATCCTCAAAGCCTGGAGGAGTTTTTTCTGCGTAACGAATTTTTCCTTCTTCGTAAAGATTATTGAGCCATTCTTGGCTTTCTGGAGGCGAACCAATTCGGTCATGAGTGAGCTCGTCCAAACTTTCCAAGATTTTATCGTTAGAGCGTACGTCCGCTTGTTTTATGTCCCAAGGCGAAATTTTATTTTTTGTGGTATCTACATGTGACTTGATATTGGTGGCAAGCTCTTGAAGGTGTTTATTTATTTCGGGAAATTTTTTTGAAAGCCCTAGCTTGTTTAGTTCGCTATTGATGGAGGTATTGATTTTATCTAAGAATGCGTTGATATCTCGGAATACCTTTTTTTCATTCTTAATGACTCTTAATCGGTTTCTATGATACTCAAGGCCTACATGGTGCGGGATCCAAATTTTTTCTTTTAGCTTTAGTGCTGTATTAAAAAAATCTGTTCGAGTTTGATCCTCATAGCCGTAAAGGTTAAGAAAGACATTGGTGTCAAATACAAATATAGTATTGGAGGATGACCAGGCGCTCTTGAGGGAGTCAGTGCTGGGCACTAAAAAACTTTCGAATATTGTTTTCAACTAATCACCATAAATTTAGCGCAATAAGTGTTGGGCTGAAAATCTTTAAAGCCAATTATTTATTTAAGTTTAATGCGGGTCATGTAATGTGATTGTTGAGCCAAGTCCAAGCGTCATTAGGCAACCATCCTTGAAAGTCTCTATTGACGCTTAAAACTAAAAGGCGGTCATTTTGATCAATGTGCTTTAATAGTCGATTTGAAAGCTGTTGGGCATTTTCAAAGGTGGAAATTAGCCATATAGATTCAAGTTCGTGCCAGAATCCCGAAGAGTTTCTGAGCTCTCTATAAAGCTCGCTGTAGTTTTGTCCCGGGCTATTCAGGTCGTACGCTACGCAATAAACAGACATATAACTCTCCATCTTGATTTTGCGATTTAATTTAAAGCAATAGGCAAATTTTTTAAATGCTACTAATTTGCTCGGCGATTGTCCACACTGAAGAGCAACAGGTAAGTCAACAGCGCATTGGTGAGCCGCACGCAGCCAAATATTTCACGCCAAAGTGGTGCGGAGTAATTCATGTCGCGGTGCAGGCGTGAGTCCGTAAGCAGCCACAGCGAACGACTGCTTCTGGCCGGAAACAGACCTAGGTGGGTGGGGTCGGGGATGATCGCTGAAAGCTTTTTAGGGCATATATAGGGCAAATCCGAGGCCGCTTTAGGCCGCAGAGACCCAAGGCATCCAGCGTGAATGCCCGAGATTTGGGCCTGAAGCGGTCTGCCAAGATATTGGAAAGGATTCGAATCTCTATCCAATTCGATCAAATCGCTGTAATACACAGAGATGCCGTTTGATTAAGGCGGCTGTCGGTCATGAGCCGGCTTCGTGAGCGGCTACATTTCGGCCTAGGAAACCAATGGCGCTGACTCAGTTAAGGCTGTACCGATATTCAAGATTGGGCGTGGAGTCCACAGCCGAAGTCTAATTTTTAGTTTGCCATAGCGATAATCGTCGTTTCCGAAGATTTTCTCTAATGCGCTCAAATATTTTTTTACGAGCATACGAAAAAAAACATGGGGTAGAAGGTTCAAGTTTTTGGAAGTATTCTGTGAGTCCAAAATTAAAAACGCATACATCTCCCATTGCACCATCTAAGAAGGGAGGAATGGATTTGCGATAGGGGTCGTATATATTCATAGAGACGTTAGGCGTTCCTAGCCATTTCCGAATGACCTCGTTGATATGGAAATCTCCAAAGCCATAGCCAATGACGTCAAGCTCGGTAATTGCAGCCATCCTTTTCTTAAATTCTTCGAAGAAAGCCTCGGGAGCAATTTGATCAAACGTGCCTTTGAATTTATGTGCTCCAGACAGCAACGAGCGTCTTAGGAATTGAATCTCGCCATCCTTGTCAGTAACGTCTAGCTCACCTACGGTTCTGATTCCCAATCGCTGACTTAACTCAAGGCTGTGGCTCTCAATTTTTCGGATCTCTTGGACATGCCCCCCAATACGCGTGTCCAGAGGCGGTACACATTTGAGGTAAAGATTTTTGTCCTCGACCGCAAATATATCAAGCGAACCGTGAAGCTTAATAAGATTCACGCCTACTCCTTCGGGGCCGAAAAAATTTAATTCACCATTGTTCAGTTGTTTTTTTGTTAAGGACTTAAATTTTGCGATATTGGAGTAGCGCTCAATGGTGTGGTCGAAGAATCCATCTTTACAATCCACGTTATGAAATTTGCAAATCTCTTCAAAATTTATATCGTGATTCAGCGAAAAAACATGAAGGCATGGGTTTTTTTGGAGCAGGTATTTTATGCCAGAGTAGTCTTTTGTTTTCTCTGCAAGCAAGTTTGTTGTGAGTAGTTGGTCTTCCAGTAAAAGGATTTGCACGCAGTCGATAAGTTGAAGCGCCGTAGTGCGTGCGACATCTGAACTCGCGCCACGCTCAAGCTGGAGATTCTCCAGCACCCCAATCATCTGCTCATAATGTAGATCTGGATTAGCAAGGATTTCCTCAAAGCGAGCTCGAAAGCTTGGGTCCTTTCGAAAGTCAAAAAGTCTAGAGTCTAATCTTTTCAGAACGTTTGCTCTTAGGCCGTTTGTAAACTCCCAAACAAGGGGCATTCCACATTCATATGAGGCGCCAGCCCCCAAGAAAAGAGCTTTCATTGATTTCCCCACTAATGGTCGAAAGCAAGCATAGTGACACGTCCCGAAATGTTATTAGTCTAACCCGCGCTTCTACCCTTCAGCTTGGCTAATCCTTGCTTGATGTATCCGGCGTTTTCGCCAATCGCCCACAAGGCACCCCGAACGTTGTCGCCGATTTCGGCCAAGCCTAGCTGTTCAGCATGAAGCGTAAGCTCCATCAAAGCTGCTTCTAGACCGAGCTGATTCTGGTACATCCTCTCCAGCACATCCGCTAACGAATATTCGTCTGCCATGGCATCGACTCCTTTCCAAAAAGAAAAAGCATAGTACCGGTAGTGCCCTTGGAGGGCAGTAATTGCTGCTTGCTTAGAGATTGCTACAAAGCAGTGTGTTTTCGTGGGATCAGCCAGGCTGACCGGGGACAGACGAGGGACTCTACCCAATCCATCATGGGCATGGACGTCAACGCGGAAGGCCGCCAATGAGGTCTCCGTACGCCCAAATAAGTGTTCCAACGATAGCCAGGGTGATACCCAGTTTGGATGCACTACCGTCGATTGTTGCTTGGCGATCAGCTTCGGTTTCTTCTGCTGTTGGTACTAAATGGCCACAGTCAATGATGGACTGGCTTCGAAGCCAGTCGGCGAGGCCCATACGCACCAACGGTCGGAAGGTGAGCAATACGCCCGCAATAGTAAGGATTGCTCCTGAACGCCCAAACCAATGCCACTGATTAAACCAAAGGCTAGCAGCAGCCGACGCCAGAACAATTAGCGCACTGGCGGCAAACAGGAATTCAATATTTGAGAATAGTCGTCTCATTTGATGAGGCTCGTGTGATGCCTAACGTTGATTAAACGCCGGCTTCAGCCGGCTTCAATGAGCGTAGTGAAAAACTGCAGCGCAAGACGGATGTTGCCCACAAAGCCACAGAAATCCTCCAGGTCGTTTTGATAGGCGCGGCGAGTGCGTGGGTTGTCGATATTGGCGAACCATTCCGCAGATGCCGTCACTGCGGTCAGGCTGCTGGAACTCGGCGTCGGTCAGACGGCGTTCACCAGTGACCAACAGTTCGCCACCCGCGCTGGTCAGATGATCGCTATGCGGGCTCAAGGCACGCAATTGACGTACTCGTCAGCCATGAAATAAACCCCTCTAAATTCCGCCAATCCCAACATCACCTTGCCGCTGTTCTTCTTCCCCATGCCGGGTGTAGACCCCTTAACGAAATAGGCGGTTTCCAAGTCGTGATGCAGATAGACCATTTGGCCCTTCTCTACGTATTGGGCCTGGTACCGCCGCACGTCAATCTTGTTCCCTGCCCGGTCGTCCATTTCGATCAACACGGCTTCGCCACAGGTGTTACAGGTCCAGGTGTGATCGTCAAGTTCGGTGTCGCGGTCCAGCAGGTCCAATTCACACTCATCGTTGGTGCAGGTGTACTGAACATCGAACCCAGTGGGAATACGTGGAGGCTTTTTCGGGGCCATGCTGTCGTCCTTTCCAAAAGTGGTGATAACGTATTTTATCGCTAATAAAATGAGTCTTGGTGCAAAATTAGGGCAGATAGCGGATGGACAAAAAAATCCGCTAGCTAACAACGCTTTAAGTTCTATGCGGACAATCAGTTTCGTAATGCACTCGCGCGAAAAAGACCCAACGGCTCGCAGTCGGTCCATATGATATATGCATCTTCAACTAAATGTCGTCAATTCCGTACAGCTTAAACATTAATTTGTGATCGCCAATTATGCGCACATCTTGGCGGGAACCTGTTTTGTAACTTGTCACATAAAACTTCTCCAAATTTAAGGCGTCGTTCGCCTCGTCATAGGCTGCCTCTCTTCCTATGAAGTGCTCAACAAAAATGACATCACTATAAGCAAAATTTAGTTGCTTGATCGATTTGGTATATTCATTGATAGCTGATTTTAGTTTAATTAACTCTGGAATGGCTTTTTTTCCAAGCCAATCCGCCGTGGCGGTTATGTCGGTCATGCTCCCAGCATTCCCCAAGCTGGATTGTATTTTAAAATTGATTTTAGTAACAATTTCCGCAAGGCTAAATTTAGCAATAGTATTGATTGAGGATCTATCTTGAGAGTAAGCAAGCTTCAATTTGTTTAAGTTTGCGAACTGTCTGTAAATAGATTCTGAAGCGTTCAGGACAGACTTTTGATCCCAACCTTTTCGCTCAGAAGCCATAATCACCGGCGGGGCGTTCCCTGCTGGGTCAGTCCACAGTCGAAGTCTATAGGTTAGCTTTTCAACTCCAGGTACGGAATCAGAATCGTAGGCAAGTTTTTTTTCGTTCATATGCAATTTATTCTAAGGGCTCAGAAAAAAAGAAAGCATCGAATGCTTGCTTTATTTATTGTGAAATCTGGTGCAGTCTAACCGTTCCAAACTACTAAATCTGTAAAAAAAGATTGTCCATAACCGACCCTCGTCGTTGCCATTGATCCGGCGTATTAGGGTTTGTTGTAGCCTATAAAAAGCCCAGCACGGTTGCAGCCGATGCGGGGCTTTAGGGGGGAGCGCAGATCAGAGAGATCCCGTACCAAATCTCGTACCACTTATCATCTCTTCCAGTGAAACGAGCGGTTCACGTCGACGCTAAGATCCTGATTGCGTTGCCCCTTACTACTTATCATCTCCCCTGAACATCCTGTGTAATTCTTCTTGCAGGTTTTCGACAGATTGGAAATTTCCTTATGACCCAAGGCGGACGGATAGATCCATGTCCTGGGTTGTCTAGGGTCAACCACAGCGACTCGGATCTAGGTCGCCCCCTTTCCCTTCAGCTTGGCCAATCCTTGCTTGATGTGTCCAGCGTTCTCGCCAATCGCCCACAAGGCACCTCGAGTGTTGTTTCCGACTTCGGTAAAACCTTGCTGTTCTGCATGAAGCGTTAGCTCCATCAGCGCGGCTTCTAGACCGAGCTGATTCTGGTACATCCTTGCCAGCACATCCGACAACGAATATTCGTCTGACACAGCATCGATTCCTTTCGAAAAAGAACAAGCATAGTACCGATAGTGACCGTTGTGGGCGGTTATTGCTGCTTGCTTAGAAATTGCTACAACGCGGATAATTTTCAGCAGGATAGCCAATGCTACCGGAGCGTTGGGGGAGGGCTACGTCCAATCCATCATCGGAGCCAGCCAGCGTCCGCTTTCGGCCAGAAGCGGACGTTCGCAACTGGCCGATAACGGCCAGAAGCGGACGTTTGAAAGCGGCACCTTTCGGCCCAGAGTGTCTAAAAACGCTTCACAAAAATTGAAGTGCCCGCGTCTACGTTAAATCTGAAATTTATCGGCACGTCAGCAGATTTGGATTTTGCGTAGAAGCGAGATTTTCAGTCCGGTTCTGAGTACCTGTCGCGCTCAAAAACGTTTTTACACAGCCTCGGCCAAAAGCGGACGGTGTTCGACTGCCCCTCTACGAGGACGTGGTAGTAAACCTCCATCAATATTCCTGCATAGCCAAGTCTCACTTACGCTTCCTATTTACCTCTATCACTCCCTTATTGAAGTCGTAACTACTTACAGTCCTCTCCCGTCGAAGACGATCCAATAGCTCACGATCAGCAAGCGTATCCGGAACTCGCAACCTACTGCGACCCACCTCAGTGAGCTTAGGGTAATCACCGTCAAGTGCTTGCAGGATAATGAAGAGCTGATCTCGACTAATCACACCCAGGTGGGGTTGAAGTAGTAGTAAGATCTGCGCCATTGAGACATTTTCTTGCGCCATTTTCTGCACAACATCGGGCGATAGTTCGAATCCGCATCGGATGGCGAATCGTGCGAGTTCATTCAGGCCTTGCTGGTCCGCTACCTCCGCATACTTTGTAGCTTGCTCAACCACCAAATTCTTGATTGTCGTATCGATCTCATCGCTTTTCAGAAGTTCTGCCAGATCAGCGCCCACTAACGCCGGGGTCATGTAGATTGAAAACTCGCCCGACTCTCGGATAAACCCCCTGCGCGTTAGCCAATCAGTCGATGCAAGGTGCTCATATGATGCGGCTTCATCCGCAATGATGTCGTGCTTAAGTAACTGCGCGAAAAGGTCGCCAACTTCCGCCGCGATATCGCCAACCGTGAGGGAGCAGCGTAGGCTTAGGCTAGCGACCAGCTTCGTACGAAGCACAGCGGATGGGAGCTGATCCCTTGCCGCTAGGATTGCTATTGCCAACGCAGTCTTCGACTCTTCGTCAGCGGTTTTAGTGTCTGTGATCTCGGCAGCTGCAGTCAGTATTCCCGCCAGCTGCGCATCAATCCCAATAACCGCCACGTAGCGACTAATGTTGCTGAAAGTTGCAGGGAACCGCCTGTGTTGGGCCAATGCTGGCCATGCGCCCTCAGAAACTTTCGAGAGATCTACAACCTCGCAATCTAGAGCAGCGAGTTTGATTACGTCACCTAGACAAGTTGCTTCCATCGAAAGTACATCTTCAATTATTGCGAGAAATTTCTCGTTCGCATCAATCGTCGTGGAAGTGCCATCGATAGCCTCCAGGTACTTCTTCAAATGCTTGAAGACATAGTCATACACCGTCTCGCTCCGATCCCGGATGACATCGAGCGCAACGGTTGTTGAATTGTCGATGGCGATCGCGAGATTCAGATATGTGATCTCATATAAATTGCGTGACACAAACGACGTACGAATATGGTGACCTAACAGTTCCAGACGAGGCACTGTAATACCCGCATCCTCGAAGAGTACGCTTATACGTTCAGCCTGGGCCGGGACGGTCGCGTCGGACTTTAGTGCTGCGAACTCGGCGTAGTGCGCCCACAAATAAGATGACACCGCTGAATCTATCCGCTGTTTTGAAGGCGTCACGTGTGCTAGGGCTACATTCAAAAGCTCTAGCCGTGAAGAGTCATCTAGGTCCGCCTGACTTACGAGATAGGTGAGCACTTGTGTGGAGGCGACCGTGAACCGTTCGATGAGCCGTGTGCACTCGTTCCCAGCGGTAAGGTACGCCTGCAGAAAATTGGCCTGAGGCGCCCCTAGACCGACTAGGGAGCGGATCATGATGTCGGCCTCCTCGATATTTTTAGCCAGTAGATGGTCTAGGATAGCGATGTTGTAAAGCGCAGGCTCCTTCAGCGCACTCTTGCCTCGCTCGCGGACAACAGCGTCTACGTCTTCTGGAGTAAGCTGGAAGTGCAGGTCAGTCAGGTCTCGCTCGACGTGATGGATGATGAAATTCGTGGCAGCGGACCCGACGCGATCCCCGTGGAATGTCGAAGTGTAGAGTGTGAAGTTGCGGTTGATATACCCGGCGCGGACAATCTGGTACGCCAAACCGGGCGTTAGGATGAACTTCGCGATCGCTTCTAAGGACAGCCTGTTATCCTCATACTGGACGAGGAATTTTGGTCGTTTGATGAGATCACCAAGGTCCGCGCTTCCCAAGAATTTGACTTCATGCATCTTCTCTTCGATCTGCTCAGTGAACTCCTCACGATCCGTCTCGTTCCAGCTCTCAGCGTCCAGCGGATCACCAAGCGCAGCCGCAAGACTGTCGCGAGTGAACGACAGTTTATGACCCCGGTAGCTGTCGTAATATTCGAGTGGCAAGTCTCGGTCCGGAGAGACGAAGCTTGTCCAGAACTGCGTTCCCTGAAGATCCCCCGAAGACTTCTCAGCACCAGCGAACAAGTACATTGCATTCTGAGTTCGGAAGCCCGCAGACTCAGCTGTTCGTTGCACATGAGCAAGCAGACGTTCGCCCAACTGAGCACTGCGGCTGGCAGCTCCGTTGATCCGAGATATCTGCTGGCGAAGCGCCCTAATCTCGCCCTCGACTTGCCTGATGTTTTCAGTCACCAATTCACGGCTGAGCTTGTAAAGTATGTCCAGCTTGCTATGACCGAGCCGGATGGTCTCGAAGTCTGCTAAGTGCGTGCTCTTGTAGAGCATCATCGCAAACAGGTCAGTTTCACTCAAATTGAGCTGCTTGCCGTCGCCCGAAAATATTCGATCACGGAAGACGATGAATTCGTTACGGACGTTCTTGAGGAGTCGCATATCCGGGACGAACTGCGCTGCTAAGTCGAGTAGTTCTGGAGATACCTGGTGCTCAACTTGACTCAGTAACTGCAGTGCCAAGTTGCGCGCGCTCCGGTGCGTAATAAAGGGAACCACCGGGATGACCAGATCGAAGAATTTCGTGCGATTGGCGCGTATTGCTTCGACCTGAGCGGGATCGTCCGTCGTGACTAATTCCGTATGACGGCTGCGACCCTCAATCTCTAGGCCGATGCGATCAAAGATGCTGTCTTTGATCGCATAGATGAATCGAATCGGCTTCTTGATCTGGGGCGAGGCGTTGAGCAAAGTGTTCAGCGCCCGAAGCGTCTCGAAGATATGAGAGTCGTTGAACCGGTCGACGTCCTCGAAGAGAACAATGTCGCGATCCGAGACTTCAAAGAAGTACACGATCTCGTCGAGATATTGGTCAAAGTACGAAACGGAGCTTTCGTTGAGCGTGACGGTTGCAGCCCCTGCGGAGAGCTGCTTGATATGCAGTTTTCCATAGAACAACCAACTCACCAGTAGGATAGTCAGCGCCGCAGTGCTCCAAATGACAAGGTGAGCCCAAACACCAATTACCACGTATGGCGTGAACACAGCATCAATCTTTAACGTCCATCCAGTCAGCAAGAAAATTACAGCAACGACAAAACCCAACAACATCGACGTTCCAATCACCCGCCACCACCGGAAACGCTCAATACGCCGAAACCGTGAGCCAGGGGTTCTGCTCGGATATTCTCGATAGAGCAGTTGCTTGACAATCTCCTGCTGGATGCGATTGGTCGGGGTTGTCGCTTGGATAGGCACAGAATTATCAAGCTGGGAAGCTTCGATAGGAGCAAGCGTCGAGAGCGATAACTCTACGATGCGATTATCCTGCCGCCGAGCGACTTCTTGCATGATACTGCTCTTACCGACCCCGTAGTTGCCGGACAACGCAATGTTACGGACCTGATCTTTAGCAAGCGCAGCTTCGATGGCGGCGACATAGCCGCCATGCTCTTCTGCTAGGTACTCAGGGGTAAGCGGGACCAAGTTCCAAGATTCCTTGGCTGGCGCCTGTTCAGAACAGAAGATGCCCCGAGCACGATTACGGATGCCGCGCAAAAAATGAAAGGTCACATGTCCTCCTGACGAAAGATCCCAAACTGCAGCACTACCACATTCTGCCAGAAAGTCGAACATTTCTACTCGCTCTGACATAAAACGTGCTGAAGCTCATCCTGCGTCCGTTTGCACGAAGGAGCACATTGTTGCGTTATGCAGAAGTGTTGGCTCAACTGGACGCTTACGACCAAGTGGCGTTAACTTGAATGCGGAAAACGGATGCCATAGTCCGCTTTTGGCCGATAGCAGTCGCTTTTGGAGGTTCGTTAATGACCGCTAGCTGACACCTGCGGTTAGTCTTTAGGGCTGCTTGATGTCGTTTTTTTTCTGACTCGTGGTTTGCGCTTCGCCTCGGGCAGCTGGCGCATATGGCTCAATTGCTGCTCCAAAGTTTCTGCTCGAGCCAGCTGCGCTGCGGCAAGTTGCTGCGCTTGGCTGAGCTGGGTTTGGAGCGACTCAAGTCGTCGTACCGATTGTTCTACTTGCCGCCCAGCATCCTTAAGCTGGACTGCCGTGGCTCTGCTCTCCTCCCTCGCGCGGTCTACCTCGCGGTGCGCACGATTCTCCACCCCACGCAGATAGCTGTCCTGGTCGGCACGATCCTGTTCATGTTTTTGGCGCAACGCCTGCAATTCTTGCTGAAGTGACTGGTTTTGCTGCTGGGTATCGTGCCGCTCGAGCGACAACGCGTCACGATGCTGCTGAAGCTCCTCAATCTGCGCCTGGCGCTGTACCAACAGCAGATCCAGATCAGACAAACGCAATTCGGCCGCCTGACGCCCGGCCACGGCCTCTAATACCTGCTGTCGACCCTTCGCCACATCCTGACGAGCTTGATCCTCGACTACTGCGAGTCGTTCACGCTCAAGCTCCAACACTTGCCGCTGCTCGGCCAAGCCCTGTTCAGCCACACCTTGCGCCAGTCGGATAGCTTGCTGCCATACGGCAACGAAGGCCTGTGACACCTCGCTAGGTAATGTTGGCAAACGGGTCTCGCCGTTCAAGCGTTCGGCCAAACGTGCCCACCAAATATCCAGCAGTCCACCGACCCGCGCTGGACTACCTCGACCCAGTTCCAGGCGCACCCGCTCGACTGTTGGCCGCTCACCGCGGGCCAAGACTGCATCCGCCGCCGCGAATACTTCATTTTCTGGCACCCCTACTGCCATGGCCTGCCTCCGCGTATATTAGGTCTGATAATAGAATGTTATCCGACGTTATTATCTAAATATCGGAATTATCATACGTTGAACGTATTAAATATTACAGATCAGTTGGCTTTGGTCGACGAAATGCCGCTCGACCCGCAATCTTTGGCACTCCACGCCCAGGAAGCCGCGGCGGCGTTTATTGCCGCCGGCACCGCGGCCAACACGGTGCGCAGTTATCGCAGCGCCCTCGCCTACTGGTCCGCCTGGCTGCAGCTGCGTTATGGCCTAGCGCTGGGTGATGGGGCACTCCCCGCGCCAGTGGCGGTGCAATTCGTCCTGGATCACCTCGCGCGGCCGTTGGCCGACGGCGGCTGGGTGCACCTGCTGCCGCCAGGCATCGACGCCCTACTGATCGCTGCCCGGGTCAAGAGCAAGCTGGGACCACTGGCGTTCAACACGGTGAGCCATCGCCTAGCCGTCTTGGGCAAATGGCATCGGATCAATGAGTGGGACAGCCCGACCGAGGCGCCGGCGTTAAAAACTCTGCTGCGCGAGGCACGCAAGGCGCAGGCACGCCAGGGCGTGAACGTGCGCAAGAAAACCGCGATCGTGCTCGAGCCGTTGCAGGCACTGCTCGCCACCTGTGACGACGGCGTGCGCGGCATCCGTGACCGCGCCCTACTCTTGCTGGCCTGGAGCGGTGGCGGTCGGCGTCGCTCGGAAGTGGTCGGACTGCAGGTCAGCGATGTGCGTCGACTGGATGCCGACACCTGGCTGTACGCGCTCGGCGCGACTAAGACCGACACCGGTGGCGTTCGTCGGGAGAAGCCGCTGCGAGGTCCTGCAGCGCAGGCCCTCGCCGCTTGGCTGGCCGCCGCTCCCGCCGACAGCGGTCCGCTGTTTCGCCGGCTGTATAAGGGCAATACGGTGGGGCGTTCGGGATTGTCAGCAGACCAGGTCGCGCGCATCGTCCAGCGACGCGCGAAACTGGCGGGCCTGGAGGGCGATTGGGCGGCACACAGCTTGCGCTCCGGCTTTGTCACCGAGGCCGGGCGCCAAGGCGTGCCACTGGGTGAAGTGATGGCCATGACCGAACACCGCAGCGTGAGCACGGTGATGGGCTACTTTCAGGCTGGAACGCTGCTAGGCAGTCGGGTGAGCCAATTATTGTCTAGTATTGCTGTTGAGAAAACGGAGCCCGCCGAGGGTGCATTGGAGTGACCTGTAGTGATCGCGCGCCCTAGCACCATGTGAGACGCGTAGAGAGCCTTCGCTACGGATTAGAGTCTGCCGTAGTCTGGGCAGGGTTTGGAGTCGTTTACCACTATTGGCTTGAGAAGAGTGTTCATCAAGGTTATTTGGTACGGCGCCTTCACTTCGCGAATGAAATCAATTGAAAATCCCGGCTCCAGGGCATTGGGCTCCAATCTCTAGGAGTCGACGCTAGCGAGAATGGCTTAAAACCCATCCCAAATTTCACTTGCGAAGATTGTTCAGGGAGTAGCCAAATGAGATCGACGCAAACGGTGTTTTTTATTCCCAGCCTAGGTCAGGAAATTTCTGATTTTCTTATCGAGGTAGAGCCCCCGCACCGGCGTCGTAAAGCGGCACGCTATCTACAACACTTCGATCTCTGGCTACGCCACACACGTTACAAATCTCTTACTGAGGAGCTTCTGCCTCTGGAGGCGTATGTCTATTTTTATCTCTCGCACATCAGCCTGTATCCAGGACCGAAGGAACCCGAAGAACCTAGAGATTATTGCTTGAGAGTCGACATCGATGACTTACTAGTCAATCGTGATTTGAAAGGCTTTGGTCGGCTTACCAGCCGACAGGCCGCTTTCAGGGTCGCCGCGGCGATGAAATGGCAAGAACACCACTTTGGCAAAAAACTTGATGATCTGCGCTCCAAAATGAAAACACTCTACCAACAAGCTAAATATTACGCTTATGCCACAGAAATCACCGCTACGTCGCAACTGTATTCGATCGATTTTCTCGAACTGTTAAGCACTGCATGTAGAGTGTCAGAACACTGGGTCAGGGATCTTGCAATGGTCCGCTTATTACATGAGACTCAGTGCACGATAGCCGACCTCGCTAGGGCTGTGCCCACTGACTTTGACAGCAGATATAATGACGACTGGTATTTCACCTACAGCGACGATATAAAGGCGTGTCTTACTGAAGGGACTGCCATCCTTGTGCAAGTGTTGCTGGGCAGGCATCTCTATTTTGAAAAACTTCGCGTTAATCACAATAAATTATTCAGTATGGGAGACGGTCACGTTCAATTCGAGATGAGCGCCAGAGATATAGAGCTGGTATTGGAGCGTCGTTTTCGCTTTGCCCTGATGGTCACGAGTGTGAACTGCCCAACAGATGCCAATCTTTACCTGCAAGGGGCAGAACCGTTCCCCAAAGATTTTGTCAGTGAAAGGACCATTTTCCAATCGCCCCTGAAAAAATACAAGACAGTTGAAAACCTTCAATTTTCTGAGGCGTTTAATAAAGCGCTGGAGCGCTCAGCACCGGAGCCACGGAAAAGCCAGTATTTTTACGAGGATTGGGACGAAGCGATTCGTAACTGCACCCGGACCTTACCCGAGCAGGAAGTTTCAGGAGCCGGTGATTTAGATAGCAATACTCAGCATCCAGACCTACAAAATCGTCGTGTACTCATTGTCGGGGAAAGTATTGATGAAAGCCTCTGGGCCCGCGGGGGCGAAAAATAATATTCCTATCGGCTTCCCTTAGCGTGAGAGCGATGCTGTCGTCGCCGCCTGCCCAAGTGCGCTTATACACGTGCGGCTGATATCGCTAAAAGTTGAATGTGCTGAAAAGTGGAATTCGCAATTTCGCGCATCGGGCAGAACCACTAAGCCCCATGCGGCCGGACCTACTGCGCGCTGATAGACCACACTCGCTGAGGCTTTTTCAATTCCCCTTAGGGCATCTACGGACAGAGACTGCAACTGTCTGACTATAAAACAAATGATTTCGTGCGCGAAGATTTTTACTATCAACCAATTTTTTTCCCGCGTTCCTTTTAACGAAACGAACACCGTATGCGCCCTCTTAGCCTCCAACCACAGGCTGACCTTTCTGATCACGCATCGATTAGCTTTGGAGAGCAAGTCAGCTGGTGATTGCACACCATACCAAAAGCATAACCAGTCAAGGTAACAGACTGCCTGATACCCCTCGCGAGGAATTTCAACTGCTTCAATATTCCGCCACATTCCAGCCAGCCTATTCTTACTCAGTTTTACTCCGAAAACAAATCTCCTGCGAATATGTCGAAAGATAGACTTCAATATCGGTATAAGCTCCACGGCACCCAAGACGCTCTCTTGGCCCGTAATAGGTGAACAACTTCTTCTGTTAACGATCCTGTAATGACTGCCGGTTTGCTTGCCTAGTTCTGACAGCACTTTAGCTTGGACCTGGTCGAACAGATCCCGCTGATGCACCGCGAAGTCCTTGATAGCGGACGAAAATTGTGTGCTGTTGTCGAAATACACTTGTGTCGGTTGATTAATATCAAAATATATTTGCCGATCTCTGCCTCGCGCGAAAATTGTATGTGCAAGATTCAAGCGCTCAAAGCCAAACTTATTTAGATATGAGCGCTCATTTTGACTTTGTTTGCTTCGCAGGAGTTTACCGCAATGACAGCAACTGTAGGGTGCAAGAAACAACCGACTGTTTAATAAATAATCCATAGCCCCGCCGCAATTTCGGCAAACTTGGGTCAATTCAGTCTGATGGATCGGGCACTGCTTGATCAGTAGGTATTGAAATATAGAATAATGTACACCCCGTATAAGGCATACCGGACACACCCTTAACGTTAAAGCGAGATGATCATTGTTTGGTATTGCAGACGGTACTAAAAATAAGGCGTCTCGCTGAGCACCATTGAGCCTGAAACATTCTCTGAGGGCTTCGGGATTGATTGACGAGTAATTTGCAAGCGACGGAAAGCGATTCCGCTTAATTTGGCCTGATTTTATTGTCGGTTCAAATATTTTAACCAGTGCATGACCCTGGATAACGTTGTACAGAGAGAAACGACTTAAAATCGAGTATGCAGACTCGTACGTTATATACCGAGGGGCTACCGGGCAATACCTCGCTTCTATGCGCTGCTCACCGACCTCAGGGATAATTATCATTGGCTAAGCATTCGAGTCAGCAGCTTTAGCGTTTGCCGTTGCGGCTAAAAACCATGACTCACGTATCGACTGCAAGCTAAACTCCTTGGTGATAGTGTAGCCAGGATGATCCTTGTCCACGCTATCGCGCAGAAGGATTTCTATCGTTTTACTAAAGTACTGCATTGGAATTTCCATTTTGCTTTTGAGCTTCAACTCTCTATAAGAATCGCAAAAAGCATCCCACAGGATATCCTTCACATGCGCCAGCCTGAAGCCATTGGCATAGGCTTGCGGTACAAAAAATTTAGTAAACGTCCAAGAAGAGTTCGCCGGATAAGGAGTACTGTCAAAAAAGCCAAGGCAGGTCGCGAAATCTTCTTTCTCTCGTATACCCCGGAAAGCGTGCTCGTAAAGCATGAATCTATTGACGATTGCTTCTCCTTCGACCCCTGTACGTAAAAATGACTTCTTTTGGTCCAAAAGTTGCTGCTGCCCGACCAAGATTGGGAGTAGCGTCACGCCTTTCAGTCGTAGATCATTGTAAATATCTTTGACCCAGTCGAAATGCTGCTGTTGGAGTCGCTGTGCCTCGTCCATGAATAAAATAAAGACCTGTCGCGGATCCCTGGTTGCTGCTTGCTCCATAAAGTTCACAAGCCGAAGATGTTTTTTAGATACACTTACGTTGTCATTCCATTGTTTATGCCCGACCACCGCTAATAATGAGTTGTAAAAATTTCCTTTCGTAGCATGCACTTCTCGTTTTGCGTTATAAATAACAACTGGAAAATCAGGAAAATCCTGGGCAAGGCATTGTTGACAATAGAGCATTGCCCATGTCTTACCATAACGGGTGTGCCCCCAAATAACTAAGCCCGAGTCTCGGCGCCGTATAACCTTCAATACCAGCGCATAAGTTTCACCTATTGAAAACGTAGGTATCAAATAGCGCTGGTTACAGACAGGATGGAGCTCAACTTCTATAGGTCGGCTATCTTGGATATCCATGTTTAACCTCCCATCAGAAAGTGAAGACCTTAACAAGCTTAATTCTTTCGTTTGCTTGAGTGAGCTCTATTAATGACTCAGAGTTTTCAACAGTTTCACTTGAAGCTACCGTGCCAATATTTTTATAAATATAGGTCGCGCTCTCTCTGGTTACGCCACTGCCCTTTGATTGAAACCTCTTAATAGCTTCGATAAATGTTTCATTTTCCGAAAAGCGGAACTGACCATTCTTTACGGCTTTTGAGATTTCCGTTTGCAATTTGTAGCTATGGGGCGTTGTCGAATATGGTGGTGATGGGGTAAGCACACCTACAAACGCACCAAATTCATCTAGCAAGCTGATTGACGACACGTCTCTACGCGAATACTCAATGATCATTTTTCGACCCGCAGAGTTACTTCGAAGCACATCAGGATTTCTGTATTTTTGGTAGGCGAAATTAATGAAAGCCCCGCCGTATTTTGCATTTGTCTGCACGGTTTTAACTTCTCGAATTCTCGTAAAGGCAGACTCTTTCTGAAAGCGTATAGGCAGAGCGTTCGCAGGTAACGCCCTGGCGTTTAACCTCAATTGATACAAACTCAAGGGCGTATGCCCTTGGATACCCGAGTGTGGCCGACCGTTGTAATCAGAAATCACGATATCTACTGCGCTTTCTAACTCGTCTAGAGACAGGAGCATCTTCAACGGACTCTTAGACTTGGGAGATAAGCGCGCTTTAATTTCATCGTTAGACTCGCTACCCGTAGTACCAATGACTCTATGAGAAAAATTCTGTACGAGGTAGAGAAAAAAACGCTCCACAATCGGACGGTCATTTGGGGTATGCGGGCGGCCAAACTCAACGATACAACCCAGTCGATCGGTCAGAACATCTATGACATGTGTTGCTTTATGAGCCCAAGCGTTATCCAACTTCAATGTGCACCACGTTTGCCATGCGCCTATGGATTCTGAAGGAAACCCTCCTTCATCACGATAATGAGTACCGGGTATGCAAATACGTGGTCGTACGTGCGGACTTAAAGCTCGATATACAGCCGTCATCAGGTCAACCTGGTCATAGTTGTGACCTAAAGCCAAAGAGTAGCCTAGTACGCACCTTGAAAAAACATCAATCAAACAAATCAGCCACACCCTGAGAATTTCATATTCCACGGGTTCTCCATAAGCGTCCTTCTCACGAATTACCAGCCGAATATCTAACTTATGGCCGTCTGCTTCAACTTGCTCTAAAATATCTGAGGGATCAATGTCTCTCGCATTCTCATTAACCTCAAAGGACCTTAACTCTCTTTCTGCCTGCATCTCTCTGTGCTTGTCCAACAACCAATTTCTCAGCCCCGTTCTACCTTGGGTTTTTTGATTCAGAGGGTACTCGCGCTCATTTAACCCAAGACAAACACACTTACGCACGAAAGCTTTATGGATCGCCGTAAAATAGTCACCACCTGAGCGTCTGGGCTTGTATTTAATTGCTTGTGCAGTCAGCCAATCTTTCAATGGCGCGTGCTTTTCAACAAATTGAGTAAAAGCACCTGAATATCCTCTTCCAGGTAATGAAACTGCAATATTAGGATCAGCCACCCTATTATATTTTTTCCCTCCGCTGCGCTTGTATGGAATAGCTGCTACCCAGCCTATGGGAGTACCGTTTGCATCAAGAGCTTCGCATTTCGCAATAGTCCGATACAGTGTTGAGCGCGCTAATCCGTAATTTTGTTGAATCTCCTCAAGTTTTGCCCCCTCCTTTAAAAAAGCCCGAATCGCCTTAACCCGGTTCTCTGTCTCCCGATAAACACTATTATGCAACACCGAAAAATCAATTGTAGGCCACTTATCGCAGTCATGACCCTCTCGTTTGCGCTCTGACCTTGAAAAACGTTGCTCATTCATTTGCGACATCTCCATAAAATATCTGAGATGCGCCAGCTAATTTTGTGGCACTCAAATGCTGCACCGTAAGTGCGCCCCTCCTTACCAACTCGAATACCAATGCCGCGCCTGCTTCGGGAAAAACTTGTTGAACTGCCTGCATGGCACTATTTAATGTGAGTTGATCTCGCGGCAAAAGCTTTACGCTTTCACTCAAGTTTCGCTCCGTGAGTGACTCCCTATGCTTGTTTATATACGAGAGCATAAGGAGATAATTTTCATAACGAATACGATTGATCTTTAAAAACTCTGCATCTAAAACTTCGCACATAAAACCATTGTCATCGGCGTATTTTTGAACCTGAGTGGTGGAGCAGGAACCCAAGCGTGACTTTGATATTACAATGATTGACGCGTATCTATTCTCGAAAGCGAGTGCCACGGGGATAGTCTCACCCTCCACGTCGATGAAGCGTTGATTAACCCTCACGTCTTTCACCCATGGGTCGAACTCCACCTCAGCAAACCGCCACAGCGAAGGTCTACAAAATAGACTGACTCTCTCGTTTTGCTTATGGCTAAAAACTACAAACTCCGGAGCGCCTGCCGGTCTTGCGGGATGAGAAAGGAGTTCCATGCGCCACCTGCACCTTCACAATTATCTGTTACTTATCATGAATTTACGAAGTTTCAAATTTGCGAACGCGCTCTAGAGTTTTAAAATTACAAAATTGACTATGGTCCAAGCATCCTTCCGCGCTATATTATATTTGCATAACCATAAAATTTTTATGACGTTATAGCTGCCGTTACTTTTTGCCACTAGCTCAATTACATCCCGTCATAACCGTTTGTTTGCTCCATGGGTATCTGGAATTCATTTTTAATCTGAACAGAAATTACGTTCGGAGTTTCAACTGCAAGGGAGTTTCAATTTTTCAGATTCGCAAGACGGCACAGAACCCAACCGTGCTCCTTGACCGCTTGCTCGAACATCTCCGTACATGCCACATGCTCTGCGTACTTCTGAATCACAGTGCCGCCCAATCCTCGCGATCTTGTTGCAGCCCTTGCCCATGAAATATCCGGATCGGTGACGACGCCGACATGCAGATCCGGCACGCGCACGTCTCGATCCAGGTTCAACTGGAGAATCTCGGCAAACGGGATGGTTCGGCGAAACGCAGCATCCGACGGATACCAGCGATCAATCAGGATAATACTGTCCAGCGGCTGCTGCGTCAGTACGTGTCGGGAAATCCAGCGCCGACTATCAGCCAGGCGCTGGCACACAGCCCATTCCAGATCCCGGGAAGGATTTCTTACAAGCGAGTTGATCAGGGCCATGGTTTCACCCCGGAAAGGATCGCTTTTTCTCTCGCAGAGCCGGATGACTTTCCTGTTGCCGGCCCTCAGTGCCGTCGTAACGGCCTCCAACAGCGTGGTTTTGCCGGTGCCTTTTGGCCCATCCAGAGAAACAAACAGCGGACGATTCATTGTTCACATAACGATGGATTGACGGAGGGTCACTCTAACCGCATTCCTGGCATTCCAATGGCTGAATTGTCATTTCCAATGGCATGGCCCTGCCCTCACCCTACTTCACCGCCCTCCTCAGCTTGTTGCTGGAGAAATGACTGGAGACTGTTGTGGCCGTCTACGATCAGTCCTCTAACAAGCGCCTCATAGTGTTCGGCAGTAGTGAGATCTTGCAGATCGAAGCTTGCAGACCAACGGATGAACGTCTTTGACTGTCCAGTCAGCGAGGCTAATTGAACAGTAGCTACATAGTTGTCCAACGGTAACGGAGCCTCCTCGAAGCGATAAGACAGCATCGTATTGCGATCATCGACCGACAAAAGACGCTCCCTGACCACGGCACCATCGACCAACGTGAGTTTACGAATACAGCCAACCAATCCATCGGGCTGGTTGCCCTCAATGCAACTTTCCACAATGGAGGGATGCCATTTACCAATCTCACCAAACCTCTTCAACACGCTCCAGACGTGCGCTATATCGCTGTCCAGGACAGCGGAGAACTCAACCATCGACATCGTGTACACCCTCAAAATCAACTGTTTTCGAACCTGACCTCTGCGCACGTCAGAGGTGGATGAAATCCGGTCCCGGTATGGATCAACCGGGATCGGAAGACGCTCAACCTTCGAACTGGTGATAAACCTTGGCAATGACCTTCCAGGCCCCGTCGATTTTGATCAGGGTCAGGTAATCGTTGTAATCAGCGCCGATTGCATCCTGTTCCATATCGACACGAACCACGGCGGTGGTTGGCGTGATTGCCAGTACGTCGAGTCGGGTGATGATGTTCGGGGCATCGCCGTTCTTCTCTACGAAATCAAACAGATTCCTGATCGGGCCGCCCAGCAGTTCACCATTGGTGAATCCGTACATCACAGCGTCTTTATGAAACGCCTGCGCAACGCTCTGTGCACTGCCCACACGCAGCCCTTCAACATACTGATTGGCAATGGCGATGACAGCGTTGTACTCAGCGGTGGGTACTGCCTTGATGTTTTTCGACATGGGTCTGTCCTTCCAGTAAGGACGAGGCGCGACGCACCTCGCCAATTGCATTCAACGGTTTAGGCGCTTGGGTGGGTGTGGTAGATCTTGCTGACAATCGTCCACTGACCTTCAACCTTCAACAGGTTGAAAAAATCGGTGAAACGAAATCCTGAAACATTGTCGGTATCGACCCGGGCGCTGGCTGCCGTGCCTACGATGTCGATGCGAACGATCGCTGCTTGCGCTTCCGGAGATGGGCGGAACGCGTTATCGATGACGTCGTACAGGTTCTGGATCGCACCGCCGACGAGCTTGCCTTCGTCGACCCCGAACATGGTGGCCTGCTGGTTGAATGCGGGCTTCATCAAGGCGCTGTCAGCTTTGGCACCACCTTCGTTGTACTGGCTGAGCACGTCGACGATTGCGTTGTATTCCTGAACATAAGTTGGCGTGGACATGAGGTATTCCTGAGTTAGTAAATGGCTGAAGAAAGCAAGGAAGGTTTACGGACGAGGCTCGGTAAACAGTCACCAATCCTGGCGGGTCGGCGAGATGATCAAGTCGTTGACGGTGACGTTTTCCGGTTGGTTGAGCGCGTAAATCACGGCTCCCGCGATGTCGTCGGGGGCGATGGCAATTCGGTTGAGCGCTTGGGCAGCCTTGCGCCCTTCAGGATCACTGACCTTGTCGGCCCAGCCGGTATTGATGACACCCGGGCTGACCGTGTTGACGCGGATGCCGTGCTGCACACCGAGCTCCTTGCGCATGGACTCGGTCATGGCCTGAACGAAAAATTTTGTTGCGCTGTAGACACCCGCCGCCGGTCCGACCTGATGACCGGCAACAGAGTCCATATTGAGAATCTGCCCGGACTTGCGCTCCAGCATGAAAGGCAGCACCGCCGCCGTGGTGTTGAGATAGCCTTTGATATTTACGTCGATCATCTTTTCCCAGTCCTGCACCGCCAGGTCGACCCAATTGGAAAAAAGCATCAGCCCGGCGTTGTTCACCAGAATGTCTACGGCGCCGTAGGTCTCATGCGCAAATTGCGCCAGCGCTTGGGTTTGATGCGCCTGAGTCACGTCGGTGGTAAAAGCGACCACTTCGTTACCGCCCGCCCGTAACTCAGCGACAAAGCTTTCCAGACCCTGTTCATCCAGTGCAGCGGCCACTACGCGCACGCCTTGGGCGACAAGCGCGCGGGTGGTGGCGGCGCCGATGCCGGAAGACGCGCCGGTAACGATCGCTACTTTGTTATGCAGATAATTCATGCTCATTACCTCTTATCGATAAATGCCGTCGTTCAGGCGTTCGCGGTTGGCCAGTCGATGTAACCCTTGGCACCGCCGCCGTAGTAACTCTCGCGTGGCGCGATGGTGAGCTCGATCCCGCGACGCAAGCGCTCCACGAG
>Ga0163161_10000149_pt1 | contig 64127 bp, 50 predicted proteins | sample S45metaG_FD_129847 | JGI IMG/M metagenome (GOLD analysis project Ga0163161, IMG submission 129847) | Switchgrass rhizosphere microbial communities from Kellogg Biological Station, Michigan, USA - S4-5 metaG | ecosystem: Host-associated > Plants > Roots > Rhizosphere > Soil | place: USA... | reverse complement strand
GGGCAAGCGCCTCTTTGGCTGGCCCGATGAAGTGGAAGACCTCGTCCAGGAATGCCTGCTCGCCATGCACAACCAGCGCCACACCTACCAGAGCGACCAGCCGCTGACGGCCTGGGTGCATGCCATTGCGCGCTACAAGATGATCGACCTGCTGCGCGCCAAGTCGGTCCGCGAAGACCTGCATGACCCGCTGGACGACGACCTCGCGGTGTTCGCCGAGTCGGCCACCGAGGCCAGCGACGCGAGGCGCGACCTGGGCGGCCTGCTCCAGACACTGCCCGAGCGCCAGCGCCTGCCGATCGTGCACGTGAAGATCGAGGGCCTGTCGGTCGCCGAAACCGCGAGCCTCACGGGCATGTCGGAGTCGGCGGTGAAGGTCGGCATCCACCGCGGGCTCAAGGCGCTGGCAGCGCGCTTCGGCCATGACTGGAGCGCTGCCGCATGAAGACCGACGACTTGGTCGCGATGCTGGCGAACGGCCCCGTCGCGGTGCCGCGCCGCGCGACGAGCTGGCGGCTGTGGCTGGCGCTGCTGTTCGGCATGCCGCTGTCGTTCGTGATCCTGTTCGCCGAGTACGGCCTCAGGCGCGACCTGGTGCAGGCCATGTTCTGGCCGATGTTCTGGGTCAAGGTGCTGTTTCCGCTGTGCATTGCGGCGGCCGGCTTCGTGATGGTGCAGCGGCTTGCGCGGCCGGGTGTTGCGGTGCGGCATGCATGGGCGGGCGTGGCGCTGCCGGTGCTCGGCATCTGGATGCTGGCCGTCGTCGCGTGGTTCACCTTGCCGGCCGATGACCGGATGCCGTCGCTCATGGGGCAGTCGTGGCGTATCTGCGCGCTCAGCATCGGGCTGATGGCGCTGCCGGTTTTTGCCGCCACGCTGGTGGCGCTCAAGGGGCTCGCGCCCACGCAGCCCGCGCTGGCGGGCGCCGCGGCGGGTGCGCTTGCGGGCGGTGTCGGCGCCGCGGTCTATGCGCTGCACTGCATGGAGCTCACCGCGCCGTTCCTGGCGGTCTGGTATGTGAGCGGCATTGCCGTGCCGGTGCTGGTCGGCGCTGCGCTGGGGCCGCGCCTGCTGCGCTGGTAAGTCTGCGCCCGGGTTTCAGCGCTTCTTGCTGCCGAAGATCCCGCCGAGCACGCCCCGCAAGATCTCCTTGCCCACCGACGTGCCCATGGTGCGCACCGCCGACTTGGCCATCGTCTGCACCAGGCCGTCGCGCTTGCCGCCGCGCGGGCCGGTGCTGCCGAAGATCATGTCGTTGAGCATGCCGCCCATGCCGGAGCCGGCTTCCTCGGTGCCGGCCTTGCCGGCCGGCCCCTTGGCCGCGGGGGCATCGGGCGCGGACTCGGCGCGGCCCTTGAGCTTTTCGTAGGCCGATTCGCGGTCCACGGTTTTCTCGTACACGCCGGCCACGAGCGAGTTGGCGATCAATGCCTTGCGCTGGTCGGGCGTGATCGGGCCAAGCTGGCTGCCTGGCGGCAGCACGAACACGCGCTCGGTCACGCTCGGGCGGCCCTTTTCGTCGAGGAAGCTGACAAGCGCCTCGCCGACCGCGAGTTCTGTGATGGCGGTCTCGATGTCGAGGCCCGGCTTCTGGCGCATGGTGCTGGCCGCTGCCTTCACGGCCTTCTGGTCGCGCGGGGTGAAGGCGCGCAGCGCGTGCTGCACGCGGTTGCCGAGCTGGGCCAGCACCGTGTCGGGAATGTCCAGCGGGTTCTGGGTAACGAAATACACGCCCACGCCCTTGGAGCGCACCAGCCGCACCACGAGCTCGATGCGCTCCACCAGCGCCTTGGGCGCCTCGTTGAAAAGCAGGTGGGCCTCGTCGAAGAAGAAGGCCAGCTTGGGCTGGTCGGGATCGCCGATTTCGGGCAGCTGCTCGAACAGCTCCGACAGCATCCACAAGAGGAAGGTCGCGTACAGGCGCGGCGAATTCATGAGCTTGTCGGCCGCCAGCACGTTGATCACGCCCTTGCCGCCCACGGTCTGCATGAAGTCGGCGATGTTGAGCATCGGCTCGCCGAAGAACTTGTCGCCGCCCTGGGTCTCGATCTGCAGCAGGCCGCGCTGGATGGCGCCCACGCTGGCGGCGCTGATGTTGCCGTACTGGGTGGTGAACTGGCTGGCGTTCTCGCCCACGTACTGAAGCATGGCGCGCAGGTCCTTCAGGTCGAGCAGCAGCATGCCGTTGTCGTCGGCGATCTTGAACACCAGGTTCAACACGCCGGCCTGGGTGTCGTTCAGGTCGAGCATGCGGGCCAGCAGCAGCGGGCCCATGTCGGAGACGGTGGCCCGCACCGGGTGGCCCTGTTCGCCGAACACGTCCCACAGCGTGACGGGGCAGGCGGAGGGCTCGGGCACGTCGATGCCGCGTTCCTTCAGCGTGGCGGCCAGCTTGTCGCCGACGGCGCCTTTCTGGCTGATGCCGGTCAGGTCGCCCTTGACGTCGGCCATGAAGACAGGCACGCCGATGCTGGAGAGCTTCTCGGCGATGGTCTGGAGGGTGACGGTCTTGCCGGTGCCGGTGGCGCCGGTGATGAGACCGTGGCGGTTGGCAAGACTGGGGAGGAGGGCGCACTCGATGCTGTCGTGGCGGGCGATCAGAAGGGGGTCTGCCATGAGAGGCTCCGGTCGTATCGAAGCGGGTAGTCTAGGGCCCTCGCACAGGGTGAACAGGCCCTGGGCCGCACTCCTATAATCCACGGCCGCACGATAGGTTCAGGAAAAAGTTTTCAGGAGGTTTTTTTGTCATCGACTGCTCAGCCCCCCATTCCCGCCACTGGCGATGCGTCAGAACAGTCGCCGATTGAAAAAGAACTCGCCGTGCTGCTCGTGAACTCCCTCAATCTCGAGGTTGCGCCCGAGGACATCGTCCCCACCGAGCCGCTGTACGGCGAAGGTTTGGGCCTTGACTCCATCGACATCCTCGAAGTCGCGCTCGAAGTCTCGCGGCGCTATGGCTTCCAGCTGCGTTCGGACGACGAACGCAACCAGCAGATCTTCCAGTCGCTGCGCACGCTCGCGACGCACGTCGCCCAGCACCGCGCCGCTCCCTGAATCCCATGTCACGATGGCGAATAGCACTCCTGCTGATGGTGGGAGTGGCCTATGCCGGCCTTTCCCACTGGATGACCCTGTTCCACGCCACCGAGCCGTGGGCGGTGGTGGTGTTGCTCGGCCCGCTGTGGCTTGCGGCCATGGGTTTCGCCGCCAGCTGGTTCGGCCGTTGGGGCTTTGCGGCCGCAATGGCACTGGGCATCGGCGGTTTCTCTCTGGTCTTCCTGGGTGAAGCGGGCGATCCGAACCGTCTCTATGTGCTGCAGCACGTGGGCATCAACGGCGCGCTGTGCGGCTGGTTCGGCTCCACGCTGCGCGGCCGCGGGCTGCCGCTGATCACGCAATTCGCGCAGCGCGTGCATCCGCTCAAGGGGCACATGCTGTCCTACACGACACATCTCACGCAGGTCTGGACCGTGTATTTCGCGGTCGTGGTCGTGTCGTCGATCGTGGTCTACCTGACGATGCCGTTCTCGGCCTGGTCGCTGCTGGCCAATGTGCTGTCGCCGGTGTCGGTGGCCCTGTTGTTCGTCGGCGAGCACCTGGTGCGCTACAGGCTGCATCCCGAGTTCGAGCGCACCCGGCTTGTCGATGCGGTGCGTGCTTTCTACGGCACCTCGACGATCGACAACGGCGCCGGCCCCCGGTGACACAGGCGCAGCCCGCGTGACGACAGACAACCCCCTCCTGCCCCTGCTCGCGGACCGCGACCCCGACGCCCCCCTGGCCTGGCGCGCGGGCGTGCCCGTGAGCACCCGCCAGTTCCTGGCCGACGTGGCTCGCTTCGCGCCGGTGCTGCCGGCCGAAGGCCCCGCAGTCAACCTGTGCGTCGACCGCTACGCCTTCGCGGTGAGCCTGGGTGCCGCGCTGATGCGCGGCCACGCGAGCTTGCTGCCGCCCGACGCGCGCCCCGACACGCTGGCGCGTCTCGTCGAAAGCCACGGCACCCGCCTTTTCGCGCTCACCGACGACACGAAGCAGCAGACGCCCGGCATGCAGCGCGTGCTGATCGAAGACCGCTCCAGCCTCGAAGGCGATGCGGGCGCGACCGTGCCCGCGTTCGACGGCGCGATGCACGCGGCCAGCCTGCTCACCTCGGGCTCCACCGGCGCGCCACAGCCGCATGCCAAGAACTGGCGCACGCTGGTGGGCGACGTGGCCGTCGCGGTCGAGCGGCTCAGCCGCGTCCTCGGCCGTCCGTCGCTCGAAGGCCTGACGCTGGTTGCGACCGTGCCGGTGCAGCACAGTTACGGACTCGAATCGTCGGTGTTGCTGGCGATGCTGGGCGGTGCCGCTTTCGAGAGCGGGCGACCGTTCTTTCCGGCCGACGTGGCGCAGACGCTGGCTTCGGTGCCGCGTCCGCGCGCGCTGGTCACCACGCCGTTTCACCTGAAGACGCTGCTGCTGTCGGGCATCGAACTGCCGCCGGTGGACCTGATCCTCTCGGCCACCGCGCCGCTGTCGCCGCAGCTCGCGCTGCAGGCCGAGCAGGCCATGGGCGCGGTGCTGCTCGAGATCTACGGCAGCACCGAATCGGGCCAGGTCGCCACCCGCCGCACGACCGAAAGCGACATCTGGGAAAACTTCGGCCAGATCCGCGTGCATGCGGAGCCGGGTGAAGGCGACGGGCCCGAGCGCTTCATCTTCGAGGGCGACTTCATTCCCGAGCCGACGCCCATGGCCGACGTGCTCGAACTGCTGGACGACCGGCGCTTTCGCCTGTTCGGCCGCGCGAACGACCTGATCCACGTGGCCGGCCGGCGCAGTTCTCTCGCGCACCTGAACTACCACCTGAACAGCATTCCCGGCGTGGACGACGGCGCGTTCTGGCTGCCCGACGAGGTGGCCGACGGCGTGGTGCGTCCGGTGGCCTTCGTGGTGGCGCCCACGCTGGCGGCCGGCGAGATCATCGCCGCGCTGCGCCAGCGCCTGGAGCCGGTGTTCGTGCCGCGGCGCGTGGTGCAGGTGAAGTCTTTTCCGCGCGAAGGCACCGGCAAGCTCACGGTGCGGGCGCTGCGCGAGTTCGCGTTGGCGCAGCTCGCGGAAGACGACACGCCGGTGAAGATCGCCCACACCGTGCCCGTCGACCATCCTTCTTTCGCCGGCCATTTCCCCGGCCAGCCGCTGCTGCCCGGCGCGCTGGTGCTGGCCGAGGTCATGGAAGCGATCCAGCGCGTGCCGGCGCTGGTCGCGCGCCTTGGGGTGAGTCCGACGCTCGCGGCGGCCAAGTTCCTGGCGCCGGTGCGGCCCGGCAGCACGCTCGCCATCGAACTGCAACCGGAAGCCGGCACCGGCCGCGGCGTGCGCTTCGACGTGCGCTGCGACGGCGTGGTGGCTGTCACCGGCCGTTGGACTGCCGTGCAAGAGTCCGCGTGATGAAGCACACCGATGCCGAAACGCGCGCCCTCAACGAGGCTGCCCAGTCTGCGCAGACCACGCAGAAGGGCGGTTGGACCCAGGTGCCCGAGCGCAGCAACATGCTCGCGCTGCGCTTCATCTGCTTCATGGCGCTGGTGTGCGGGCGCCACGTCACGCGGCTGCTGCTGCCGCCGATCAGTCTTTACTTCCTGTTGTTCGCACCGGCGCCGCGCCGGCAGATCAAGCGCTACCTGTTTCGGGCGATCGGCCCGCACGCGGGCTGGATCGACGGCTACCGGCTGCTGCACGCGTTTTCCTCGACGGTGCTCGACCGGGTGTATTTCCTCCGCGGCCGCATGGATCTTTTCAAGATCACGATCGAAGGCAACGAACCGCTCGAGACCGAAGCGGCCGAAGGGCGGGGCGCCTTTCTGCTCGGTGCGCACGTGGGCAGCTTCGAGGTGATGGGTGCCTGCAAGCACCGCACGCAGCAGCAGGGCCTGCGCCTCGCGATGCTGATGTACCCCGACAACGCGCAGCGCATCACGGCCATCCTCAACCACATCGCGGTGCCCGAGATGCGGCCCCACGTGATCGCGCTCGGCCGGCCGAATTCGATGCTCGCGCTGCGCGACTGGCTCGACGACGGCGGCCTGGGCGGCATGCTGGCCGACCGCACCCTGCCGGGCAGCGAAGACCAGCCCTCGCACCACCGCGGCAACAGCATCGTGCTGTCGTTCCTCGGGCAGCCCGCCACCTTCAACGACGGGCCGTTCCGCCTGGCAGCGTTGCTGCGTCGCAAGGTGTTCTTCATGGCCGGCCTCTACGGCGGCGGCGCTCGCTACGATGTCCGCTTCGATCCGCTGGCCGACTTTGCCGAGCCGCCGGTCGACGCCGCGGACCGCGAGCGGCGCATCCGCGCCGCGGTCGAGGCCTACGTCGCGCGCCTGGAGGCGCTGTGCCGCGCTTATCCGTACAACTGGTTCAACTTTCATGATTTCTGGCTCGAAGATGCGGCTTGACCGACTTTGCAAGGTGTTGGTGCTCGCGGTGGCTTTCTGTGCCGCGCCGGCGTGGGCGTTCGACCTGCCCGAGCTGATGGGCCTCTTGGCCAAGCAGAAGAGCGGCGAGGCCCGCTTCACCGAACAACGCTTCGTGCACGGCCTGGAAGGCCCGCTCGATGCGAGCGGCACGTTGAGCTTCGAGGCACCCGACAAGCTCGTGCGCCGCACGCTGTCGCCGCGCACCGAGACCATGGCCGTCGACGGCAACACGCTCACGCTCTCGCGCGGCGGCCGCAACCGCACGCTGGCGCTGGACAGCATGCCCGAGCTGCTCGGCCTGGTCGAAGCCATGCGCGGCACGCTGAGCGGCGACGGCGCCACGCTGCAGCGCTACTTCAAGAGCACGGTGACGGGAGCGCCGGGCAAGTGGACGCTCGACCTCACGCCCATGGACAGCCGGCTGGCCGCACAGGTGCGCAGCATCCGCATCAGTGGCCGCGCAAGCGACGTGCTGGGGCTGGAGATGGAGTTCATCGGCGGTGATCGCTCGGTCATGACCATCTCGCCGAACGCCCCCGCGGCCCCGGCCACCAACGCGGCCCCGTCCGGCGCGGCCGGACGCACCACACCGTGACCGCCGTGACTGCGGCGCCGCAGGCGGGCGGCCCGCCGGGCTGGCGGCAGAGGGCCGTCGTGTTGATCGCGTGGCTGCTGGTGCTGCTGTGCGGTGCCGTCGTCATCGCGCGCACGCAGATCGGCGCCGATCTCTCGGCCTTCCTCCCCAAGAGCCCGGACTTGCGCCAGCGCGTGCTGATCGAGCAGCTGCAAAGCGGCGTCGCCTCGCGCACGCTGATGCTGGGAATCGAGGGCGGCAGCGCCGAGCAGCGCGCCGCGGCGTCGCGTGCCACGGCGAAGGTCATGCGCGAGAGCCAGCTCTTCGACCTGATCCAGAACGGCGACGTCGGCGACTGGAGCGAGGCCGGCACCTGGGTGTTCCAGCACCGCTACCAACTCTCGCCCGCGGCCGTGCCGGGGCACTTCACCGCCGAGGGCCTGCGCGACGCGATCAACGAGACGCTGTCGATGCTGGGCACGCCGGCCGGCAACGTGATCAAGCCATTTCTCGACCGCGATCCGACCGGTGAGACCCAGCGCATCGCCATGGAACTGGTGCCCGCGAGCTCGCCGCGCAGCGAAGACGGCGTGTGGATGTCGCGCACCGCGCCGCGCGCGTTGATGATTGCCACCACGCGCGCCGCCGGCAGTGACCTCGACGCGCAGGCCGTGGCGATCGCGAAAGTGCACGCGGCCTTCGAAGCCGCCACGCGCGAGATGGGCGAGGCCAAGCCCAAGCTGCTGCTGAGCGGCCCCCCGGTGTTCTCGGTGATGAGCCGCGACAAGATCAAGACCGAAGCGATCCATCTCGCGATCGTCGGCGGCATCGTGATGGGCGTCTTGCTGCTGCTTGCCTTTGCCTCGCCGCGCGCGCTGCTCATCGCCTTTCTGCCGGTGGCGACGGGCGTGGTGATCGGCACCGCGAGCGTGAGCCTGGTGTTCGGCTCGGTGCACGGCCTCACGCTGGGGTTCGGCAGCACGCTGATCGGCGAGACCGTGGACTACGCCATCTATTACCTGATCCAGGCGCGCGGCGCCAACGTGGCCGGCACCGGCTGGCAGCGCTGGCGCGACCTGAACTGGCCGACCGTGCGGCTCGGCCTGTTGACTTCGGTGTGCGGCTTCGCGGCGCTGGTGTTCTCTGGCTTTCCGGGATTGGCGCAACTGGGCGTGTTCTCCATCGCCGGCCTGGTCTCCGCCGCGCTGGCCACGCGCTACGTGCTGCCGATGCTCGCACCCGACGGCGCGACCGGCATGGGCATGCGCAAGTACATGGCGCAGCTCGCGGGCATGCTGGTGCGCGGTCTGCCGCGCCTGCGCTGGCCGCTGGCCGCGCTCGGCGTGGCGGCGCTGGGTCTGGTGCTTTGGCAGGGCGGGCACCTCTGGCGCGCCGACCTGGGCGCGATGAGCCCGGTGCCCAAGTCGGCCCAGCAGCTCGACGAGATGCTGCGCAACGACATCGGCGCAAGCGACGGCGGCGTGCTGGTCGTGGCCTACGGCGACGACGACCAGGCGGCGCTGCAGAACACCGAAGCGGCGGCCGCGAAGCTCGATGCGCTGGTCGACACGGGCGAACTCGTCGGCTACGAGGCCGTCACGCGCGTGCTGCCCAGCGCGGCCACGCAGCGTGCGCGCATCGCGAGCCTGCCCGATGCGGCCACGCTGCAAGCCAGCCTGGCCGAAGCGACGAAAGGCCTGCCGCTGCCGGCTTCGCGGCTCGGGCCGTTCCTGGCCGACATCGAGGCGGCGCGCAAGCAATCGCCCGTGCAGCGCGCCGACCTGGCCGGCGGGCCGCTCGGCTCGGTGCTGAACACGCTGATGTACCAGCGCCCGGGCGGCGGATGGGCAACGTTGCTCGTGCTGCACCCCGGAACGAAGTTCGACCAGGGCGGGCTCGAAGCCGCGCTCGCGGGCACGACCGACGTGCAGGTGGTCGATGTCGGTCGCGAGCTTGCGAGCCTGTACCAGCGCTATCTGCACGAGGCTTTCGTGCAGGTGCTGCTCGGCGCGCTGGCGGTCGTGGTGCTGCTCGGCATCTACCTGCGGTCGTGGCGCCGCCTGCTGGCGGTGTGCCAGCCGCTGGTGTTCGCGGTGATGCTCACGCTCGGCGGGATGGCGCTGGCGCAGGCAGCGCTCGGCATCCTCCATCTGGTGGGGCTGCTGCTGATCGTGGCTGTGGGCTCGAACTACGCGCTGTTCTTCGACCAGCTGCGCACGACGGGGCGGGCGGATGAAGACACGCTGGCCTCACTGATGCTGGCGAACCTCACGACCGTGGTGTCATTTGGCTTGATCGCGATATCGGATATCCCAGCGCTGTCGTCAATCGGTCGCGTGGTGGCCCCGGGAGCATTGCTGGCGCTGCTGCTGTCGGCGGCGTTTGCCCGGCGTGTGGCGCCGTCCGTGCGCCGCAGCTGATGGGAAAATCTGCCGCCATGTCTTCCGCAGCCGTCACTGCTTCCGAATCCTGGCCCTGGCCGCCGGCCATGCGCGCGAGCGCTGCCTTGCATGTGGCCGCCATCTGCGCGGGCGTGCTGGTGCCGGGCGCGTGGCCGTGGGCCATCGGCGCGATCGTGCTCAACCACGCGCTGATCACCGGTGCCGGCCTCACGCCGCGCAGCAACCTGTTGGGACCCAACGTCACGCGGCTGCCCGAAGCGGCGGCGGCGCGCCGCGAAGTGGCGATCACCATCGACGACGGGCCGGAGCCCGAAGTCACGCCCCGCGTGCTCGACCTGCTGGAAGCCCACGGCCAGCGCGCCACCTTCTTCTGCATCGCCGAGCGCGTGCTGGCGCATCCGGAACTGGCGCGCGAGATCGTGGCGCGCGGCCACAGCATCCAGAACCACACGGCACGGCACCGGCACAACTTCTCGTTCCTCGGGCCGCGTGGCTTCGCGAGCGAGATCGCGCGGGCGCAGGACATCCTGACCGAAGTCACCGGCCAGCGCCCGACCTGTTTCCGTGCGCCCGCAGGGCTGCGCAATCCCTTTCTCGAACCCGTGCTGCACCGCCTGGGCCTCTCGCTCGTGAGCTGGACGCGGCGCGGTTTCGACACGCGCGAAGGCGATCCCGCCAAGGTGATGGCGCGTCTCGCCCGCAACCTGCAGGCCCGCGACATCCTGTTGCTGCACGACGGCAACGCCGCGCGCACCGCCGAAGGAAAACCCGTTTTGCTGGAGGTATTGCCCTTGTTGCTCGAACGCCTGCGCGCCGATGGATTGCGCGCCGTGACCCTGCCTGAAGGGATGAAGGAATGAGTGCCGTGATGTCGTCGTCGACCGACAACGCATGGCGCGAGTTGCACGAAGCCGCGACCATTCCCTATAAGAAGGGCGGCACCTTCGCTTGGCAGTTCGCCCGCGGCAAGCTCGGACGGGACCCGGTGTTCCGTGGCCTGCTCGAACGCGGGCTGATCGACGCACAGCATCGGCGCGTGGTCGACATCGGCTGCGGTCAGGGCCTCTTCGTTAGCCTGCTGGCGTCGATGAGCACGATGCAGCAGCAAGGGCGCTGGCCCGCGTCATGGCCGGCCACACCGGCCGCCGCGGACTACACCGGCATCGAGCTGATGCCCAAGGACGTGGCGCGCGCCGAGGCATCGGTCGGCCATCTGCAGCCGACGCCGCGGCTGGTGTGCGCCGACATGTGCTCGGCCACCTTGCCCGACTGCGACCTGGTCGTGATCCTCGACGTGCTGCACTACGTGGACCTCGCGGCGCAAGAGGACGTGCTGACGCGTGTGCGCGATGCGCTCCGGCGCGGCGGCAACCCCAAGGCGCGGCTGTTGCTGCGCGTGGGCGACGCGTCGAGCCGCCGCGGTTTCGCGATCAGCCAGTGGGTCGACCGCACGGTGACGCGCATCCGCGGCCACAAGGTGTCGCCGACCTGGGGCCGTCCGCTCGCCGAATGGACGGCGCTGCTGCAGCGCCTGGGTTTCCGCGTGCAGAGCATTCCGATGAGCGAAGGCACGCCGTTCGCCAACGTGCTGCTGGTGGCCGACCTGGAGGCTGGCGCTTGACGGCACCGCAGACGCTCGACCGCGCGGGCATCGCCGCGCGCATTCCGCACAGCGGCAGCATGTGCCTGCTGGAAAGCCTCAACGGCTGGGATGCGGAAGTGATCCGCTGCAGCACGACCACGCACCGTTTGCTGGACAACCCGCTGCGCACGGCCGGCGGATTGCTGGCCCCGAATGCCATCGAATACGCGGCGCAGGCCATGGCGCTGCACGGCGGGTTGCTGGCTGTTGAAGGCAGTACGCCCTCGGCCGGTTTTCTGGCGAGTGCCCGCAATGTGCGGCTGACCGTCGCGCGGCTCGACGACGTCGAGGGCGCGCTGCACGTGCAGGCTCGGCGCCTGTCGGGCGACGAGCGGCAGGTCCTCTACGAATTCGCGGTGAACGCCGACGATGGCCGCACGCTCGCCGAGGGGCGGGCCGTGGTGGTTCTGAACACGCCGCTCGCAACAGACGAAAGCACTGCACCATGAGTCTCGAAGGAAAACGCGCGCTGATCACGGGCGCCAGCGGCGCACTCGGCGCGGCCATGGCCGAACGATTTGCGCGCGATGGCGCGACGGTGCTACTGCACGCGAATTCGCGGCCTGAGGCGGTAGAGCGATTGGCAGCGTCGATCACTGCGGCGGGCGGCAAGGCCGAATGCCATGTGTTCGACCTGCGCAGCGACGAAGCGTCGGCGGCCGCGTGCGCGCGCATCCTGGAAGGCGGGGCGATCCAGATCCTCGTCAACAACGCTGGCGTGCATGACGATGCGGTGCTGCCGGGCATGCGCGCCGATCAGTGGCACAAGGTGATCGACGTGTCGCTCAACGGCTTCTTCCGCGTGACGCAGCCGTTGCTGCTGCCGATGATGCGCACGCGCTGGGGGCGCATCCTGAACATCTCGTCGGTGTCCGCGATCACGGGCAACCGCGGGCAAGTGAACTACGCCGCGGCCAAGGGGGCGCTCAACAGCGCGACCAAGGCGCTGTCGCTGGAAGTGGCGTCGCGCGGTGTGACGGTCAATGCGATTGCGCCGGGGATCATCGCGTCGCCGATGGCGGATGCGGTGTTCGATCCCGCGGTCATCAACCAGATGGTGCCGGTGAAGCGGGCGGGAACGCCGCAGGAAGTGGCTGCGCTGGCGTCGTTCCTGGCCAGCGACGAAGCGGCCTACATCACCGGGCAGGTGATCTCGATCAACGGCGGGATGATCTGAGGCCTGCGGCTGCGCTTTATAGCGGCAGCGTGTCGAACGCCGCGTAGGCGGTAGCCAGCCACGACTTCACGCGCTGGCGTTCAAGCAGACCCAGGGCGTGCGCGCCTTCGCGATCGTTCACGGCTTTCCAGAAGCTCGTGTTCTGCGCATCGATTTTCCGCATGCTGGCTTCGTGCAGACGCGGCAATGCAATGACCCGCGCACCGTTCGCGTTCGCCTTGGAGAGCGACTGCGAGGCCAGCAGCATCCCGAAATCGCTGCCTCGGCCGTAGTTCTGCACCACGATGTAGTTGGGCCGGTTGCCGAAGGTGTCGATCAGCGTGCCGAGCAGGTCGGTGGAGTCCTTGCCGTCGTCCAGCACGTGCCAGAAATTGACCGTGACGCCGATCTCGGCGAACACGTCGAACAGATCCGATTCCTTGATCCAGCGCGACAGCGGCGCCAGCGTCTGGGCGGCGAGGTCGACGATCACGCTTTGCTTCGGGTTGCTTTCGAAGCCGTTCACGACCGTGTCGAGTCCTTCGTAGCTGTCGACCACGACGGGCGAGGCGAAGCCTTCGTAGAAGCGGGTGAACGAACTGTGCGAACGGTCGGTGTCGAAGCCGGTGAAAGGACGGCTGCGGTCGATGAAGTACTGCGCCAGGACGCGCGCCGTGACCGACTTGCCGACACCGCCTTTCTCGCCGCCGATGAAATTGATGGAGCTCATGAGTTGCTGCTGCCTCGAATGGGTTGAGGGGTGAAGGGCTGAATCATTCTAGGGGGCGCGTTTTTCTGTTCGTGTCTACTTGCCCCGCTTGGCCATGCCTTGCAGCAAGGGGTGTGCCTGCAAGCGCTGCTGCAGCCGCTTTTTCCATGGCGCGGGCAGCGTCGATGTGTCGATCATTTCGGGCCAGAGGTCGCGTGCGAGCCGTGCCGTGTCGGCGACCACGCGGCGCACCAGCGGTTCGTGCAGGCCGGTCGAGAAGCAGAAGGCGCGTACGTTGGCGGGCGTGAAGAGGGCGGTGCGCTTGGGCGTGGCGCCTGCATTCGGTAGCAGCGGCAGTGCATGGCCGTCGACGCCCTGGATCGCTGCGTACGCGACGATGTCGTAGGCCGGCGCCAGCCGCGGCGCGATGCCGTCGGCGTACAGCACGCCGAAGTTCTTCAGGTGAGCGTCGGGGTTGCCGAGGAGGTCGTTCACCGCGAGACGCCGCACCAGTTCGAGCACCGCGTCTTCGCCCAGCGACGGGAACGCCTGCATCGCGAGTGCCATGTCGAGGTAGCTCGCGCTGTACTTGTGCATCGGGTCGACGGCGAGCACCTGCGCGAAGTCCTCGAAGTGGATGCGGCGCGCGCCGTCGCGGTCGAAGCGCGTCACGGCCAGGAAGTCGGGCTCGTCGGGCAGTGCGTAGCTGTGTTCGGCCTTGATGGCCGAGAGCGGTGCCAGTTCCGCCTCGCATACGGTGACACCCGCGGCGCCCGCCATCTGCAGCGAGAGCATTTCGAGTTGCGGCATCTGCGGCCGCCCGGCCACAGGTAGCTTGGCGATCACGCGCGTGCTCGCGCCGGCCCGCGTGCGTGCCACGTAGCGGCCACCCTGGCGTCGCAGGCCCAGCTTGGGTTGCACGCCCGAGACCGAGATGCCCTGCGGCATCGGCAGTTCGACGACGGACATTTCGAGCGCGTCCTGGTCCTGGGTGATGAGTCGCTGCAGCGTGCCGCGGTCCACCGACACCGGCTTGGCGCTCACCGCGCCGGGCAGGTCGCCGCCACAGGCCGCGAGCAGTTCGAAGTGATCGTTTTCGCGGCAGCCGCGCAACTGCGCGATGTGGCTGCGCAGCACGCCTTCTGGCAGCAGGTTCTGGAAGAAACGGGGGAGCTGGCCGCCCTGGGCGTTGAAGAGCGGGTTCTTCACGTCGCTCCAGAGCGCGGCCTGCGCGGCGGGGTCGCTCGCCACCATCGACAGGGAGAGCACCTCCGGCGGCGGGGCGGCGATCAGTTCGGGCTCCGCCACGAAGCGGCACAGGTCGGCGTACTGGAAGAGCTTGCCGAAACGCCGTGTGCCGAGCGAGATCTCCAGGATCTTGACGTTCATGGCGAGCGTCGCTTGTTGTTGGTGGTGTATGGCGGCGGGGCCGGCGCCTGCGCGACCGCGTGGCCTACGCGGGTGATGACAGGACGGTAGCCGGGATCGGTGGCTGCGGTTTCACCGAAGCCCTTGGGCGCCAGTTGCAGTTCCAGCCCAAGCGCATCGACCAGCGCGAGCAGCGAGGACATTTGCGGATTGCCCTGAAGGCTCAGGGCATTGCGGACGGAGCGCTCGGTGAGCCCGGAACGCAGCGCGATCTCGGCGGTCGAGAGGCCCGACGCATCGCGCCGTGCGACCAGGGTGTTGATGAGCTCTTGTCTATTCACGGAAAGATATTACCGGAAACTCCATTTTGGGAAATATATTTCCTGAACGGTGTCGCGGCTATCCAGCTTATTTGGGCACCAGGGTGAATAAAGGCATGACCACGCCCATCACCCAGTTCTGGCCGAAATCGAGTGCCGCGCGCCGGTATTTCTCGTCGGCCTGCGCGGCCAGAAGGTCGAGCCGGGCCACCACCTTCGACAGTTCGCGGTCGGCCACGAGGTTGCGGCCGCGCTCGCTGATCTCGGTGGCCAGCAGCAGCGGCTGGCCGTCGGGGCCGGTCTTGGAGGAGATCAGCCAGAGAGAGATCTCGAAATTGCGCGCGGCCCGGTAGCTGTTCTCGGCGTCGACGCCGTCGATCATGGTCTGCTCCCAGGTGCCGCCGTTGGCTTGCTTGAGCATCGCGGCCCAGCCGACCACCAGCGCGGCGACGCGGTCCCCCTGGTAGGCCTGCGGGCCAGTCTCGAAGCCCAGGCGGATGGCCTCGATGCCGGTGGCGCCTCGCAGTTCGGGCAGATCGGGGCCTTTGAGAATGGCGTCCCAGGTGCGCTGGATGGCTTCGTCGATGCTCGCGGCCGACTTGCGCCATTCCCGCGGGTTGCGCCTGTAGAGCGTGGTCTGCACGCGCCGGATCGACTGCAGGTTGTCGCGCAGCGAAAGGTTCGCGATGCGGTTGGCGCCGGATTGCAGCCATTCCTGGTTGGCATAAGGCTCGGCGCGGTCGGTCGACCGGAACGAGGAACAGCCCGCCAGGCCGAGCAAGGAGGCGGCGCCTGCCAAGAGGCAGGTGCGTCGCGCCGCAAGGGGTAAAACCGGAGAAACACTCATGCCCTGACGTTATCATCCACGGCTGGGGCGGCGGCTCGCTTCGAGCAGCGAGCCCGTGCAATTTTCCTTACAAATCAATACCTTGGCGTTAACGCCAAGGCAGGCCGACAAGTCGTGCGTCTCAATTCCATCAAGCTCTCAGGCTTCAAGTCGTTCGCCGAACCCACCAACTTCCTGCTGCCGGGCCAACTGGTCGGCGTGGTCGGGCCCAACGGTTGCGGCAAGTCGAACATCATGGATGCGGTGCGCTGGGTGCTTGGCGAGTCGCGCGCTTCCGAGCTGCGCGGCGAGTCGATGCAGGACGTGATCTTCAACGGCACGACCACCCGCAAGCAGGCCAGCCGTTCGAGCGTCGAGCTGGTGTTCGACAACGCCGACCACCGCGCTGGCGGTCAGTGGAACCAGTTCGGCGAAATCGCCGTGCGGCGCGTGCTCACACGCGATGGCACCAGCAGCTACTACATCAACAACCAGCCGGTACGCCGCCGCGACGTGCAGGACGTGTTCCTCGGCACCGGCCTCGGCCCGCGCGCCTACGCCATCATCGGGCAAGGCACGATCAGCCGGATCATCGAATCCAAGCCCGAGGAACTGCGCCTGTTCCTCGAGGAAGCCGCCGGCGTCTCCAAGTACAAGGAGCGTCGCCGCGAAACCGAAAACCGCCTGGGTGACACGCGCGAGAACCTCGTGCGCGTCGAGGACATCCTGCGCGAGCTCAACGCCAACCTCGAAAAGCTCGAGAAGCAGGCCGAGGTGGCCGCGCGCTACAACACGCTGCAGGGCGATGCCACGAAGAAGCAGCACCAGCTGTGGTTCTTGAAGCGCAGCGAGAGCGATGCCGACCAGGCCAAGATCAAGTCCGATTCGGAAAAGGCGATCAACGACCTCGAATCGCGCACCGCCGATCTGCGCCGCATCGAAGCCGAACTCGAAACCGTGCGCCAGGCCCACTACGCGGCCGGCGACCAGGTCAACCAGGCGCAGGGCAAGCTCTACGAGGCCAGCGCCGAAGTCGGCCGGCTCGAAGGCGAGATCCGCTTCGTGGTCGAAGGCCGCCAGCGCGTCGAGCAGCGGCTCGTCCAACTGCGCGAGCAGATGGGCCAATGGGGCACCCGCCGCGAAGAGGCCGAGACCGAGATCGAAACGCTGGCCGGGAGGGGCGTCGATGCCGAGGAGCAGGCCATCTTGCTGGCCGCCCAGCTCGAAGAACACGACGCGCGCCTGCCCGAGCTCGAAGAAGCCGTGCAGCGCGCCCAGAACGAAGCCAACAGCCAGCGCACGACCGTGTCGCAGGTGCAGCAGCAGATCCAGGTGCTGGCCGCCGATCAGCGCAACATCGAAGACCAGAGCCGCCAGCTCACCCAGCGCAGCGAGCGCCTGCGCGCCGACCAGAACGCGCTGGCCGCGCCCGACGAGGCGCGCCTGCTCGACATGCAGGAGCAACTCGCCGCCGCGCAGGAAGCCGCCAGCGAAGCCGAGGCCCGCCTGCACGAGCTGCAGGAAGCCGTGCCGCAGCTCGACGACGACCGCCGCGCGAAACAGCAGGCCGTCAACACCGAAGGTGCGCGCCACGCCGAGTTCTCGGCGCGGCTTGAAGCGCTGCGCGCGTTGCAGGAGAAGGTCAAGACCGACGGCAAGCTGGCCCCCTGGCTTGCCAAACACGGCCTTGATGGATTGCAGGGCCTGTGGAGTCGCATCCACATCGAGCAGGGCTGGGAAAGCGCGCTCGAAGCCGCGTTGCGCGAGCGCCTGGGCGCGCTCGAGGTCAGCCGGCTCGACATGGTTCGCGCCTTCGGCAACGACGCGCCGCCGGCCAAGCTCGCGTTCTACAGCCCGCCGTCGGCCGGTGCGCCGCAGGGCGCGGCGACACTGCCGCGGCTGTCGAGCCTGCTGCGCCTGAACGATGCCGGCCAGCAAGCCTTGCTGAACGACTGGCTTCACGGCTGCTACACCGCATCGAGTTTCGAAGAAGCGCTGGCGCAGCGCGCCACGCTGCAGCCGGGTGAAGTCATCTATGTGCAGAGCGGCCACGCCGTGTCCTCGCACAGCGTCAACTTCTACGCGCCCGATTCCGAACAGGCCGGCCTCCTGGCTCGTCAGCAGGAAATGGAAAACCTGGAGCGCCAGCTCAAGGCCCAGACGCTCATCAACGAAGAAGCGCGCACCGCGCTGATCCGCGCCGAAGCCGCCTACGGCGACGCCGCCCAGCGCCTCGTGACCGCGCGCCGCGAAGCGGCCGACACCCAGTCGCGGGCCCACGAACTGCAGGTCGAGACGCTGCGCATGACCCAGCTCGCCGAGCAGACGCGTGCGCGCAGCCAGCAGCTGGCCTCCGACCTCGGCGAAGTCGATGCGCAGCTCGAAGAACTGCAAGAGAAGCGCATCGCCGCCGAAGGCCGCTTCGAAGAGCTCGACATGCAACTGGCCGACAGCCAGGAACGCCATGCGCAACTCGACGAGCGCGTGATCGAAGCCGGCCGCGCGCTGAATGCCAGCCGCGAGCAGCACCGCAGCCTGGAGCGCCAGGCGCAGGAGGCCACCTTCTCGCAGCGCACGCTCGAAGCCCGTCGTGCCGAACTGAATCGCGCGATCGAGACCGCCTCGCAGCAGGTCGTGGCGCTCACCGACGAAGACGAGCGCGCCCGCGCCGAGCTGAGCCGGCTCTCCGACGCGGCTGCGCAGGCCGGCCTGCAGGACGCGCTGTCGCTCAAGCTCGAACGCGAAACCTCGCTCGGCGCAGCCCGCAGCCAGTACGACGACCTCACGCTCAAGCTGCGCGCCAGCGACGAGCGCCGCCTGCAACTGGAGCGTGAGCTCGATCCGCTGCGCCAGCGCATCACCGAATTCCAGTTGAAGGAACAGGCCGCGCGCCTGGGCGTCGAGCAGTACCAGCAACTGCTGGAAGACGCCGGTGCCGACCTCGAAGCCATTGCGCAATCCATCGAGACCGACAAGGTGCGCCTGACCGGACTTCAGAGCGAAATCGACCGCCTCAACCGCGAAGTGGTCGCGCTGGGTGCGGTGAACCTCGCCGCGCTCGACGAACTTGCGATTGCCAGCGAGCGCAAGACCTTCCTCGATGCCCAGTCGGCCGATCTGAACGAAGCCATCGGCACGCTCGAAGATGCGATCCGCAAGATCGACGCCGAAACGCGCGACCTGCTCGGCGGCACCTTCAAGATCGTCAACGAGCACTTCAGCCGCATGTTCCCCGAGCTCTTTGGCGGCGGCAACGCGCGGCTGGTGATGACGGGTGACGAAATCCTCGATGCCGGCGTGCAGGTGCTCGCGCAGCCGCCCGGCAAGAAGAACCAGACCATCCACCTGCTCTCGGGTGGCGAGAAGGCGCTCACGGCCATCGCGCTGGTGTTCGCCATCTTCCAGCTCAACCCGGCGCCGTTCTGCCTGCTGGACGAAGTGGACGCGCCGCTGGACGACGCCAACACCGAACGCTATGCCAAACTCGTGACCGCCATGAGCCGCGAAACCCAGTTCCTCTTCATCAGCCACAACAAGATCGCCATGGAAATGGCCGAGCAGTTGATCGGCGTCACGATGCAGGAGCAGGGCGTTTCGCGCATCGTCGCGGTGGACATGGAGGCCGCGGCCTCCATGGTCGAGGCCGCTTGAGCTGGCGGCGCGCATGAGCAACCTCACTCTCGCTCTCTCCATTCTTGGAGGCCTCGTTCTCGCGGCCGTCGTCGGCTACGAAACCTTCATGTCGCGCCGCAACGCGCCGCGCCAGCCCGATGCGGTAGATACCGCGCTGGCCGACGTGGAACGCTCGATGTCGTCGGGCGACGGCGTGGAGCCGATGCTGCACGTCGATCCGAAGCAGATATCGGCGCACGACCGCCACGAGCCCCTGTTCGATCCCGACCTGCCGGCGCCCAGCGGCGTTCCGGTCGCCACCGGCGAGCGGCGCGGTGGGCTCGATCCGCTGATCGACGTGATCGCGCCGGTGTCGCTGGACGGCCTCGCCTCGGGTGACGCCGCCATCGCAGCCATGCCGCCGACGCGTCGTGCGGGGAGCAAGCCGGTCGCGATCGAAGGCCTCAACGAGCACACCGGCCAGTGGGAGCCGCCGGTTGCCGGGCAGCGCTACAGCGCGTTCCAGGTCGGCGTGCAACTGGCCAACCGCACGGGCGCGCTCAACGAGATCGAATACTCCGAATTCGTGGTCAAGGCACAGGCTTTTGCCGATGCGGTCAACGGTTCGCCCGAATTTCCCGAGATGCTCGACGAAGTGGCGCGGGCCCGCGAGCTCGACCAATTCGCAAGCGCGCACGACGCACAACTCGGCTTCGTGCTGCGTGCGCTGCACGCGGCCTGGAGCCCGGGCTATGTGCAGCAGAACGCCGCGCGACTTGGTTTCGTAGCCGGCATCATCCCGGGGCGCATGGTGCTGCCGACCGGTGAAGTCGGCTTGCCGCCGATCCTCGGACTGGCCTTCGATACGCAAGCAGCGCTGGCCGACGACCCGGCGCAATCGGCCATCCGCGAGCTCAGCCTGAGCCTCGATGTGCCGCAGGTCGATCGCGCCGAAGAGCCGTTCCGCCGCATGCGCGAAGCTGCCGCCATGCTCGCGCGCGAGATGGACGGCGTGGTGACCGACAGCGACGGCCAGTTGCTGCGCGACGAGACGATGGACGTCATCGGCAACGACCTCGAGCAGCTCTACGACACGCTCGATGCGCGTGATCTCGCGGCGGGCTCGCCGCTCGCACGGCGCCTCTTCAGCTAACTCCGACCTTCGGGAGACACCCACATGACGACGCGCGACGAAGCGGCACGCGAAGCCGCCGCACTGATCGAACAGCTTCACAAGCACGCCCATCTCTACTACGTGCTCGACGCGCCCGCATTGCCCGATGCCGAGTACGACAAGCTGTTCCAGCGCCTGCAGGCGCTGGAGACGGAATTTCCCGAGCTGCGCACGCCCGATTCGCCGACGCAGCGCGTTGGAGGCAAGGTGCTCGATGGCTTCACCAAGGTGCGCCACAAGGTGCCGATGCTGTCGATCCGCACCGAGACCGACATCACGCCCGGCGGCGCGAGCGCCTTCGACGCGCGCGTGCGGAAGGAACTGGGCCTGGCCGAGGACGGGCCGCAGGTGTCGTACGTCTGCGAGCTCAAGTTCGACGGCCTCGCCATGAACCTGCGCTACGAAAACGGCGTGCTGGTGCAAGCCGCGACGCGCGGCGACGGCGAAATCGGCGAAGAGGTCACGCAGAACATCCGCACGGTGCGCGAGATTCCGCTGCGGCTCAGCGGCAAGGCACCGCCCGTGGTCGAGGTGCGCGGCGAGGTCTACATGAAGCGCGCCGATTTCGACGCGCTCAATGAGCGCCAGCGCGAGAAGATCGCGGCCGGCCAGAAGAACGAGAAGGTGTTCGTCAATCCACGCAATGCGGCGGCCGGCGCGGTGCGCCAGCTCGATCCGGCGATTGCCGCAGCGCGGCCGCTGAGCTTCTTTGCGTACGGCCTCGGTGAGGTCACGCCGGCCGCAGAAGGCGGGCCGGATTGCCCGACCCAGTTCGACTGGCTGCAGCAGTTCCATGCCTGGGGTTTTCCCGTGGCCACGCAGACCGCGCGGGCGACCGGTGCCATCGAGCTGATCGCGTTCCATGAAAACATCGGCCGCCAGCGCGATGCCTTGCCCTACGACATCGACGGTGTGGTCTACAAGGTAGACAGCGTCGAGCTGCAGCGGCAACTGGGCTTTGTATCGCGCGAGCCGCGTTGGGCCGTGGCGCACAAGTACCCGGCGCAGGAGCAGCTGACCGAGGTGCTGGGCATCGAGATCCAGGTCGGCCGCACCGGCAAGCTCACGCCGGTGGCCAAGCTCGCGCCGGTGTTCGTCGGCGGCGTGACCGTGACCAACGCCACGCTGCACAACGAGGACGAGGCCCGCCGCAAGGACGTGCGCGTGGGCGACACGGTCATCGTGCGGCGTGCCGGAGACGTGATTCCCGAGGTGGTCGGCGTGGTGCCAGAGAGCCTCGCCAAGCCAGAGGGCGAACGCGGCCCGATCTTCACGATGCCGCACCAGTGCCCCGTGTGCGGCTCGGCGGCGGTGCGCGAGGAAGAAGAGGTCGACTATCGCTGCACCGGCGGGCTGTTCTGCGCGGCGCAGCGCAAGGAGGCCATCCTGCACTTCGCGGCACGGCGTGCGGTCTATGTCGATGGGCTCGGTGACAAGCTGGTGGAGCAATTGGTCGATGCCAGCCTGATCCGCACCTTGCCCGATCTCTACAAACTTGGCTTCGTCACGCTGGCGGGCCTGGACCGCATGGCCGAGAAGTCGGCCAAGAACCTCGTCGATGCGCTCGAAGCCTCCAAGAACACGACGCTGCCGCGCTTCCTCTTCGGGCTGGGCATCCGGCACGTGGGCGAAAGCACGGCGAAGGACCTGGCCAAGCATTTCGGCAAGCTCGACGCGATCATGGACGCGACCGAGGAGCACCTGCTCGAGGTCAACGACGTGGGCCCGGTGGTGGCGCAGAGCCTGCGCACCTTCTTCGACCAGCCGCACAACCGCGAAGTCGTAGAGCAACTGCGCGCCTGCGGGCTGACCTGGGAAGAGGGCGAGCCCGCGGTCCGAGCACTCAAGCCGTTGGCGGGCCTGACCTTCGTGATCACCGGTACCCTTCCTACGCTGGGCCGCGACGAGGCGAAGGATAAATTGGAGGCAGCCGGGGCCAAGGTCGCCGGCTCCGTCAGCAAGAAGACCCATTACCTCGTGGCCGGCGAAGAAGCCGGCAGCAAGCTCGACAAGGCCCGCGAAATCGGGGTGGCGGTGATCGACGAGGCGCGTATGCTGGAGATTCTCGAGGACGGCGTCACGGAATGAGATGTGAGCGCGACGCGCGGCCTCTTTACCCGCCGTTACGCAGCTTCATCGGAGCGCAGTCAACAGGGTCTACAACCTGGCGTTGAAAGACAACTGAAGGCCAACAAGGAGCCCCTCATGCAAAAAATTCGCGTTCTTGGTGCCAGCATTGCCCTCGGTGGCGTTGCGCTGCTGACCGGCTGCGTTGCGGTTCCAGGCGATCCGTATTACTCGGGTGGCTACTCCGGCGGTTATTCCGAGCCGTACTACTCCGAACCCTCGCCCGTGGTCGTTTCGCCGGCGCCGGTCTACATCCAGGGCGGGGGCTATTACGAGCGCGGCCGCTACTACGACCGCCGTCCGTACTACGGCCGCCCCGGCTATCCGGCGGTGCGTCCGAGCTATCCCGCGGTGAGGCCTGGCTATCCCGCCGCGCGCCCGCCAGGCGGTTGGGGTAGTGGCCGTCCGCCTGCCAATGCTGGCGTGCCGGGCATCACGCCCTCGCAGCCGCAGCAGATGCCCCAAGGCCGGGCGCGGCTTTGGACCTCGCCGGATTCGAAGAACCAGACCATGGCCCCTCCCTGAGCGTGGCGTAAGGCCATCGCGATAATCCCGCGATGGCCATTCGCGAAATACTCAAGATGGGCGACCCCCGGCTGCTGCGCATCGCGCAGCCGGTCGCCGCTTTCGATACCGACGAACTGCACCTCCTGGTGCGCGACATGTTCGAGACCATGCATGCGGTCAACGGTGCCGGCCTCGCGGCCCCGCAGATCGGCGTGGACCAGCAGCTGGTGATCTTCGGCACCGACATCGTCAACCCCCGCTACCCCGACGCGCCGCCGGTGCCTCGCACCGTGCTGCTGAACCCCGTCATCACGCCCATCGGCGAGGACGAGGAAGAGGGCTGGGAAGGGTGTCTTTCGGTGCCGGGCCTGCGCGGCGTGGTGCCGCGCTTCGCCAACATCCGCTATACCGGCTTCGATCCGTATGGTGACCCGATCGACCGGGTCGCCAGCGGTTTTCATGCGCGCGTGGTGCAACATGAAGTCGATCACCTGCTGGGCAAGCTGTACCCGATGCGGGTGCGCGACTTTTCGCGCTTCGGCTACACGGAGGTCCTGTTCCCGGGACTCGATGCAGCCGACGACGACTGAGGCGCCAGGCCCCGGTCGTTATTTATTGCTGAGACCGAAGCGGCCGCCGCCCGTGAAGGCCAGCGAGATCGCCGCGAACAGGAACATGCCCTGCAGTTCCAGCGCCCAGCCCCCCTGGCCGTTGATGGCGCCGAGGTCCTTGCGGTGCACCAGCCAGATCGCCACCAGCATGTTGATCGCCACGATCACCGCGGCCGGCCGCGTGAACAGGCCGACGATCAGCAGCGCGGGCGCGAGGATCTCACCGACATAGACCCCGTATGCCAGGAACGCTGGCAGACCGTGCGACGCCAGCATGCCGCCGATGCCATCGACGCCCTTGGTGACTTTGGACACGCCGTGCAGCAGGATGAGGATGCCCAGCGCGAGGCGCAGAACGAGCTTGCCGGTGTCGTCGGACTTGAACATTGTGTGATTCCTGTTCGGGAGAGTTGATAAAGGGCCGTATGGTATTGCGGTATTGCCGCGGGATCGGGTCGAAATCGGGCATATGCATCCAACCGAGTGTTCTTTGGCGCGCCGCGTCGACGCCCCGTACACTGGCTTTTGTTGTCTGTTGAGGAGAAACACCCCCATGAAAAATCGATTCCGCCCGGCGCTCATCGCCGCCGCATCCCTGGTCGCCCTTGCCACCGCCGCCCCGGCCTTCGCGGGCAAGACGCTCGATGCGGTCAAGCAGCGCGGCACCGTCAAGTGCGGCGTGACCAACGGCGTGGCGGGCTTCTCCGCCCCTGACACCCAGGGCAACTGGTCGGGCCTGGATGTCGACACCTGCCGTGCCATTGCGGCGGCCGTGCTCGGCGATGCGAAGAAGGTCGACTTCGTGCCGCTCAATTCGCAGCAGCGCTTCTCGGCCCTGCAGGCTGGCGAAATCGACATCCTCGCGCGCAACACCACCTGGACGCTCACGCGCGACGCCTCGCTCGGCTTCAACTTCACCACCATCACCTATTACGACGGCCAGGGCTTCCTGGTGCCCAAGAAGCTCAAGGTGACGAGCGCCAAGCAACTGAAGAACGCCACCATCTGCACACAGTCTGGCACCACCAACGAGAAGAACGTCTCCGACTACTTCCGCGCGCAGAACATCCCGGTGAAGACGGTTGTCTTCGAGAGCTTCGAAGCTTCGTTCAAGGCCTTCTTCTCGGGCCGCTGCCAGGCCTTCACGACCGATGCTTCGGCGCTCGCGGGCCTGCGCAACAAGGAAGCGCCGAACCCCGACGACTACATCATCCTGCCCGAGCTGATCTCCAAGGAACCGCTCGCGCCGCTGGTGCGCCGTGGCGACGACGAGTGGTTCGCCATTGCCAAGTGGGTGCCCAATGCGCTCATCGAGGCGGAAGAAGCGGGTGTCACGCAGGCCAACGCCGACGAACTCAAGGCCAGCAGCAAAGACCCGGCGCAGCAGCGCCTGGTCGGCACCGGTGAAGACCTGGGCAAGCTGCTGGGCCTCGACAAGGACTGGTCGTTCCGCGCGATCAAGGCCGTGGGCAACTACGGCGAGGTGTTCGAGCGCAACGTCGGACCGAAGTCGGTGCTCAAGCTGCCGCGCGGCTCCAACAACTTGTGGAGCAAGGGCGGTCTGATCTACGCACCACCGGTTCGATGAGCCGGGAGGCCTCGCGCCGCGGCGCCTGGCTGGCCTGGACCGTCCAGGCGCTGCTGGTGCTGGCCGTCGTGGCCGGCGCCTTCTGGGTAGTGCACCACGCGCTCGACGTGCTGCGCGCACGCGGCGTTCGCTCTGGCTTCGACTTTCTCGCCGAGCCCACGGGCTTCTCGATCAGCGAGGGCTGGCTCGATTTCGATGCCAGCCAGCCGTTCTGGCGCGCCTTTCTCGCGGGCCTCATCAACACGGTGCGCGCGGCGGTGCCCGCGGCGATTTTCTCGGTCGTCCTCGGCACGCTCATCGGCATCGGCCGGCTCGCGCCGCACGTGCTGCTGCGCGGCATCTGCACCGCGTATGTCGAGCTGCTGCGCAACGTGCCGCTGCTCGTCCAGCTGCTGATGCTCGCCTTCGCAATGGCCAACCTGCTGCCTGACCCGACCGAACCGGTGCGCCTTTTGCCGGGCGTGTGGCTCAGCAAGGGCGGTCTCGCCGTGCCCTGGCCCGTGGCGGGCGAGGGCGGCTGGTGGCCGACGCATTTCGAATGGCCCGAGCGCGGCGATTTCGGCGTGAGCGGCGGCGCAGCGCTGAGCCCCGAGTACGTGACCATCGTCGCGGGCCTGTCGTTCTATTCGGCCGCGTTCGTCGCGGAAATCGTGCGCGCCGGCATCCTGTCGGTCTCGCAGGGGCAGGTGCTGGCGGGGCAGGCACTGGGGTTGTCGTCGGTGCAGCAGTTGCGTATCGTGATCCTGCCGCAGGCGCTGCGGGTGATCGTGCCTTCGCTCACGAACCAGCTGCTGAGCCTCGTCAAGAATTCGTCGCTCGCGGTGGCTGTGGGCTATCCGGAGCTGGTGTCGGTCGCCAACACCACCATAGGCTCGAACGGCCGCGCCTTCGAGTGCATCGCGATCATCATGGCGGTGTACCTGCTGCTGTCGCTCGTGATCTCCTTCGGCATGAACCGCTACAACGCGCGCGTTGCACTGCGGGGGTGGCGATGAGGAATGTGGCGCAAGGCCCGATTGCGTGGCGCAGCGAGCTCTGGGGTTCGCCGCTGCGCGCGTTGGCGACGGTGTTGCTGATCGTGTTGCTCGCGTGGGTCGGTTTTCACATCGTTGATTGGGCCGTGGTGCACGCCGTGTTCCGCGCCGATGCCGAAGCTTGCCGCGCGGTGCAGCACGGCGCTTGTTGGGGCGTGGTGGCCGAGAAATGGCGGCCGATGCTGTTCGGGCGCTTTCCGTATGAGGAGCAATGGCGCCCGGCCATCGCGGTGGTCGTGTTGTCCGCCGTCACCGTGCTGAGTGCGTGGCCGCGCAGTTGGCGTTGGTGGCTGGTGCCGCTGTGGGTGGTTGCGCTGGTCCTGTTCGTGCTGCTGATGCGCGGTGGTGTCATGGGGCTGAGTCATGTGCCGACCAGCCGCTGGGGCGGCCTGCCGCTCACCATCGGATTGGCGGTGGTCGGGCTGGCGCTGGCCTTTCCGCTCGCGCTGCTGCTCGCACTGGGCCGTCGTTCGGGCTGGCCGGTGGTCCGCACGCTGAGTGCGAGCTACATCGAGCTGGTGCGCGGCGTGCCGCTGATCTCTGTGCTGTTCATGGCGTCGTTCCTGCTGCCGCTGCTGTGGCCGGCGGGCTGGCAGCCCGACGTGCTGGTGCGCGTGCTCGCGGGCCTCACGCTGTTCGTGGCGGCGTACCTGGCCGAGATCATCAGAGGCGGCCTTCAGTCCGTGCCGCGCGGCCAGACCGAGGTGGCGATGGCGCTGGGCTTCGGGCGCTGGCCGGTGCAGCGCGACATCGTGCTGCCGCAAGCCCTGCGCCTCGTCGTGCCGGCGCTCACCAACAGCGTCGTCGGCACGCTGAAGGACACCTCGCTCGTCACCGTCGTGGGCCCTTTCGAGCTGACCGGCGCGCTGGGCCTCGCGCTCGGCGGCGACCCGGTCTGGCGGCCGTTCTATCTCGAGGGCTATCTTTTCATCGCCGCCGTCTATTGGGTGCTGTGCTTCGGGCTCTCGCGCTACAGCGTGTGGCTGGAGCGCAGGCTGGCGAGCGCGCCGACTTGAACAGGGCATCGGCGCGGACTCAGGCTTTGAGACGCGGCACCAATTCGGGATAGCCGGTTGCGGGATCGTGTTCGCGGGCGAAGCGCCATTCGGGCAGCCAGGCGATCAGGATTTCGGCAGTGGTGCGCACCGTGCAGCCTGGCGCGACATGGCCGCCGCGCACTTGGCCCGTCGCATCCGACACGCTGATGTGCAGATGCGCGCCGTCCGTTGAAAGCGTGCCAGACAGCGTGAGGATTTCAAGATCGCCTTCGAGCACCGCAGCGCTTTCCACGCCGGCATACCGGATGCGCGCACCGCGGAGGCTGCCGATGCCGGAGACCACGAAAGCAGCTTCGGCGCCACGCGCCTTGAGCGCTGCATCGAGCGCGCCGCGCAGGTCATCGCCCGGATTCAATCGCAGCGCGTGCGCTTCCATGGCCGGCTGCTTTTGCTTCAGCTCGCCAGCGCTTTATCCACCAACTGCTGCGCCTCTTCGAGGATGCGCGCGAGGTGCTCCGCGCCCTTGAAGCTCTCGCCGTAGACCTTGTAGATGTTCTCCGTGCCCGAGGGCCGTGCCGCGAACCAGCCGTTGGCGGTGACGACCTTCACGCCGCCGATGGCCGCGCCATTGCCGGGCGCATGGCTCAGCACGGCTTCGATCTTGTCGCCCGCCAATTCGGTTGAACTGACCTGCTGCGGCGACAGGTTCGACAGCTTCTTCTTCTGCTCGACCGTCGCTGCCGCATCCACGCGGTCGGATACCGGCTGTCCGAGCGCCTGCGTCAGCTCCGCATAGCGTTCGCCCGGATCGCGCCCGGTGCGTGCGGCAATCTCGGCCGAAAGCAGGGCGGGCACCATGCCGTCCTTGTCGGTGGTCCACGCCAAGCCGTCATGGCGCAGGAAGGTGGCGCCGGCGCTTTCCTCGCCACCGAAGCCCAGCGATCCCTCGACGAGCCCGTCGACGAACCATTTGAAGCCCACCGGCACTTCGTAGAGCTTGCGCCCGAGCTGGGCGGTGACGCGGTCGATCATCTGGCTGCTCACCACCGTCTTGCCGACCGCCGCACCCGCCGGCCAGTGCGGGCGGTGCGTGTAGAGGTAATCGATCATCACGGCGAGGTAGCTGTTCGGCTGCATCAGGCCCGAACTGCGCGTGACCACGCCGTGGCGGTCGTGGTCGGTGTCGCAGGCGAAGGCGATGCCGAAGCGGTCCTTCAGCGCGATCAGCTTGTGCATCGCGTCAGGCGAGGACGGGTCCATGCGGATGCGGCCGTCCCAGTCGAGCGACATGAAGCGGAAGGTCGGGTCGACCTCCTGGTTCAGCACCGTGAGGCGCCGGAGCTTGTAGCGCTCGGCGATGGCCGGCCAGTAGTGCACCCCGGCGCCGCCGAGCGGGTCGACGCCGAGATCGATCTCCACGCCGCGGATCGCATCCATGTCGAGCACCTGCGCGAGGTCTTCGACGTAGGTGTTGAGGTAGTCGTGACGGTGCGTGGTCGAAGCCTTCAGCGCCTGCGCGAGCGGCATGCGCTTCACGCCTTCGAGCTTGTTCGCCAGCATCTTGTTGGCGGCGGCTTCGACGGCGGAGGTGATGTCGGTGCCGGCGGGGCCGCCGTTCGGCGGGTTGTACTTGAAGCCGCCGCTCTCGGGCGGATTGTGCGAAGGCGTGATGACGATGCCGTCGGCCAGGCCAGTCGTGCGTCCGCGGTTGTAGACCAGGATCGCATGCGAGACGGCGGGCGTCGGCGTGTACTCGTCGTCCTTCGAGAGCATCAGCTCGACGCCGTTGGCAGCCAGCACTTCTACCGCGCTGCTGAAGGCGGGCGTGGAAAGGGCATGCGTGTCGATGCCGAGGAACAGCGGGCCGTCGATGCCTTTCTGCTTGCGGTAGTCGCAGATCGCCTGGCTGATCGCCAGCACATGCCATTCGTTGAACGCGTCGTCGAACGACGAGCCGCGGTGGCCCGAGGTGCCGAAGGCCACGCGTTGCGCGGGCACCGAAGGATCGGGCCGGCCCGTGTAGTACGCCGAGATCAGGCGCGGCACGTTCACCAACAGTTCGAGGGGAGCGGGTTTGCCTGCGAGAGGATTTACTTGTTGACTCATGTCTTGGGTGCCCAGTCGTCGATTTGAATGAGGTCGCCGATGCGTTCGATGGCGATGTCGGCGGGCGCGTAGGCGGCAATGGCCTGCGCGTCGAGCGCGTAGTGGCCTTGCCGCACGAAGACGGTGGTGAGCCGCGCCCCCCAGATCGCCTTCATGGCAGAGAGCAGGCGCAGCTTGTCGTCGACCATCACGTAGTGCGCCGCGGGGTGGCACTCCTCGATGGTGTCGAGCATCTGCTCCTTGTGCACATAGATCAGCACGCGGCCTTCGACCGCATCCCACAGGCCCGAGCGCTGCACCTTGCGCGGCTGAAACACCACGTCGCCATCGGACAGGATCACCGTGGGGCCGTGGCGGCGCAGATGCTTGAGCGCATCGAGCGCGCCGGGGTAGAGGCGGTCGGCAAACGGATAGTCGATAAGAAAGCTCGACATCAAGAGCAGCCGCGAATCGCTCATGCCGCGCTTGCTTTCCTCGGCCCGGTAGCGCTGCAATGCGCCGAGGTAGTCGACGTAGCCGAGCTCGTTGCGCAATGCCTCGAAGGCGGTCCAGTAGCGGTTCGCGCTCTCGGCGCCGAAGGCGTCTTCGAGGTGGGCACGCAAGTCGCCGACGACGCCGTCGTTGTCGAGCAGGGTGTTGTCGACGTCGATCAGGAAAACGGTGTCAGGTTGCTGTGTCATGAAGGGGGCGCCCATCGGGCCTTTGCTGCATGCATCGCGTTCAGGATACGCCATCGAAAAGGCATCGCCGATACGATCGTGAATTAGTTGATGCTTTGTGTTCGACAGGATTAACCTGCACGCGGCATGTCGTTTTTGGCGAATAAGCTTCCGTCCAGTTCAAGGAGCAAAAAAGTATGCGCATGAAAAATGGTCGAAGCTGGTTGTGCCTGTCGGTCGTGGCCTTGTTGGTGGCGGGCTGCGAAGCCCCGCCCAAGGACCGCCCACTGACCTCCGAGGTGCCCGAGCCTCCGAGCTTCGCGCCGCCGCCGGAAACTTGCCAGGCCGCGGCCGCTCGCTTCGGGCTCGGCTTGCAGGCGACCCAGGCTCTGCTGCAGGAAATGATGCAGCGTGCGGGCGCCAAGACCGGCCGCACGGTGCCGGCGACCGAAACCGCGAGCACTGCGCAAGACCCCACGCGCCTCAATCTGCAGGTCGAACCCACGGGCCGGATCGTCGGCGCCTATTGCGGGTAGGCCGAAACTGGCCGTCGCCTGCCGGCCAGGAGTTCTTTTGTCGTAGAAAAAAACCAGGGTTCCGATCCGCACACGCGGCCGGCGAAAAATCCCTTGCCATCGGGGGAGCGGACAGGCTGAATCCGGAAAACGCCAGCCTGCATTTTCCGGAGCCCGATTCCTTTGCCGAACAAGCACGCGCATGTTTCCACGCCGCCGGACGAAGAGCTGAAACGCCTTCCTCCCGACGAGGTTCTGTCTCCGCTCATCGACGACTGGGCGCGCGCGGGCAAGCGCCTGGCGATCGTCTGCGACATCGACCTCGACCGCTTCGCCGAAGTCAACCAGCGCCTGGGCATGGCCGGCGGCAATGCCGCGCTGGTCGAGGCGGCCCGCCGAATCAAGGCCCAGCTGCCGCGCGAATCGGTCATGGCGCGCATCGGCGGCGACGAGTTCGGCGCCGTCTTCGCTGGGCTCGGGTTTCCGCAATGCCACGAGGTGCTCGAGCGCATCCTCCTGGCGCTGACAGAGCCTTGGGAATGGCGCGGCCTCACCGCGAACCTTGGGGCCAGCCTCGGCGCGCGGCTGATGGACAGCACTGGTCCGGCCCCCGAAATCGCGCTGCGCGATGCCCAGCATGCGGCCTTCTTCGCCAAGCGCGCAGCCGACGGCAAGGTGCATTACTTCGATGCGCCGCAGGCCAAGGCCGACGCACAGGTCGTGCGCCAGCGCCAGCGCATCCAGGAGGGGCTGGCGCAAGACGAGTTCTTCCTCGACTACCAGCCCAAGGTCGACATGCGCCGCGGCGTCGTCGTGGGCGCGGAGGCGCTCATCCGCTGGCGGCATCCGGAGCGCGGGCTGCTGCAGCCCATTCATTTCGTGCCGCTGCTGGAAGATGAAATGCTCGCCGAGCAGGTCGGCCAGTGGGTCATCGGCACCGCGCTTCGGCAGCTCTACGACTGGCGCGAGGCGGGCCTTCGGATGTCGGTGAGCGTCAACGTGAGCCCGCTGCACATGATGCGCCACGACTTCGTCGACCGGCTCACCGAGCAACTCGCGCAGTATCCGAAGCTTGGTGCCGGCGCGCTGGAGCTGGAGATCCTGGAGACCACGGCGATCAGCCAGTTCGCCACGGTCGCCCGCTTCGTGGAGGCCTGCCGCGCGCTCGGCGTGGCGGTGGCCATCGACGATTTCGGCACCGGCTATTCGTCGCTCACCTACCTGCGCCAGCTGCCGGTGTCGTCGGTCAAGATCGACCAGTCCTTCATCCGCGAAATGCTCGACAGCGAGCCCGACCGCGCGATCGTCCAGGGCATCCTGCTGCTGCTGAAGGCGCTCGGGCGCACCGCGGTGGCAGAAGGCGTCGAGACCCTGGCCCACGGCGAGGCCTTGCTCGCCATGGGCTGCACGCTGGCCCAGGGCTACGGCATCGCCAAGCCGATGGCGGCCGATCTGATGCAGCGCTGGGTCGCCGAGTTCGAGCGTGCGCCGCCGTGGGGCCGCAAGGCGCCGCCCCAGGGCTCGCAGGCGGCGCCCACCGCGCCGGGCTCCACGCCTTCAGCGCCGCCGCCTCAAAGCAGCGGCGTATAGGGCGAGACCAGCGGGCGCAGCGTGGTGCCGCTCGGCACGCCCAGCGAGCTCGCGCCGTCGAATACGTAGCGGATGTACAGGCCGCCCGTCAGCTGGCGGTAGTTCTGCGCGTTGTTCAGGCCGATCGAGCCGCCGAGGAACATCTTGGGCGCGAGCTGGTACTCGAGGATCGCGGCCAGGTTGTAGGCCAGGCCGGTCTTCGAGGTCTTGGGGTACATGCCGGTGAAGGGCGCACTGCTCAGCCCCAGCGAGGCGGCATAGGCGGCCGCGCTTCCCGCATCGCCCGCGCGCCGGCTGTCGGTCGGGAAGTAAGGCGATTCCTTCTGGGTGAACGACTGCACGCCCAGCGAGGCGTTCAGGCGCCACGCCAGTCGGTCGCTGCGTCCGCTCCAGTCCACCGGGAAGGCCACGCTCACGAAGCTCTGCGGGCTGAAGTAGCCGCCTTGCCCGAAGGTGTAGTAGCTCAGATTCTTGTCGTAGCCCATGAGCCCGAGGTTCATGCCCAGCGTGAGCTTGGAGTTCGGGTTGTTGACCAGGTGCAGGTAGGCGCCGCCGCCGGTCTCGAAGCGGCTGTTGCTCGCGACGTTCTTGCCGGTGATGCCGTGCATCGCGGCATAGCCGTAGACGCCGTAGGTGCCGTCGTCGTAGCCCAGGTCGCCGCGCACGCCGGTGGCGACCACGCCGCCCCAGCGCTCGTTGGTGCGCTGGTCCTTGGCGCCGGCGAACGACAGAAGGCTGTCGGTGACCGCGCGGCGCGACACATCGACCTTGGCGTTCCACGAGTCGCCGAACGAGCCCGCGTACGACACGTTGCCCACCACGTTGGTCTCGGGAAATCCGAGCGGCGTGGTGCCGATGCTGGCGCCGAAGTTCTTGCCTTCGTAGCCCACGCTCAGCCCCACGCCGGAGGCGTTCTGCTGGCCGGCGCTGGTGCCGTTCTGCAGGCCGGTGATCGCCGCGCCCGGACCGCCGCCGAAGCGGCTGCCGGTGGGGTAGTCGGCGGAAGGCGTTCCGGCATCGAGCACCGTCGGCGTGACGCCCACGACGATCTTGCCTTCGCCGACCGGGAACCGCGCCTCGATGGGAATCTGGAAGTCCGAGAGCTGGCTGAGCCCGGCTTCGCCGGCGCGATTGCGATAGACGGTGCCGGCGGTCAGGCTGATGGAGCGCTGCGCCTGCAGCTCGCGCAGTTCGGCGGCCACCGGATCGGCGGGCGCCGCGGCGCGCAGCGGCGCATTCCAGCCGGTATTGCCCGCACCGGGAACCGGCAGCGGGGCGCCGCCCGCCTGGGGGTACGAGTAGGCGGGCGGATACGCCTGCGGATAGCTCCCGGCCTGCGGCGCCTGTGCATAGACCGGCGCGACCGGCTGCATGCCGGCGACGGGGTATTGCTGCGCTGCCGGCGGCGCGATATAGGCCGAAGCCTGCGGCGTGTTGCGGGCGGCGGCGTTGCGCGACGAAGCCGTGGCCGTCGCCGTGCGCCGGCCCTTGCTGTTCGCAGCCGGAGCCGGTGCCGGACCGGAGGCCCAGGGAAGCGCGCCTGGCGCCGCGCCCGCGACGGGATAGCCCGTGTTCGCGGGGGCGGCGGGATAGGCCGGATACGCGGGCGGCGCCGCGGGGTAGGCCGGTGCATAGGCCGGTGCAGCCGCATAGACCACCGGCTGCATGCGCGCCTGCGCAAAAGGATTGCCGGCCGCGCTGGGGTAAGCGCCGGGCGCGGCCGTGCCCGGGGCACCGCCCGTCATGCCCGCGAACGGATTCGCCGCGGGCAGCCCTCCCGGCGCAACGCCGGGCGCGAACCCGGTCGCGACGCGGCTGTCGGCGTCCACCGCGGCGCGCAGGTACTGCTCCGCCTTGCGGCTGTCGCCGGCATTCCGGTAGACGCGGCCGGCGGCGGCCAGCACGCGCGACTGGTCGGGCGCCTGCTTGAGCGCGGCCATCACGTAGTTCTCGGCCTCGCTGTGCTGGCGCAGCGCGCTGGCGCTGGCGGCTGCGGCGAGCAGGGCGTCCAGGTCGGTGGGGCTGCGTTGCAGCACGCGCTGGTAGAGCGCGAGTGCCTGGGTTTCGTCGCGTGCGGCGGAGTAGAGCCGCGCGAGCGCCGCCATCGCCCTCGGATCGTCCGGCCGCTCGGCCAGCACCGGCGCCATGGCGTTGTAGGCGGCCTCGAGGTTGCCGGCCTCGCGCAGCGCATCGGTCTGGCGCAGCGCGAAGGCGATGCGCAGGCTGTCGAAGTCGCTGCGCTGCGCGGCTGTCATGCCCGCGGGCTGCAGCTGCCGCAGCACCGCCGAGAGCTCCACGTCCTGCTTGGTCTTGAGCAGCACCGACGCATAGAGCAGCCGGTCGCCGATGCCCGGGTTGGGGCTGCGCGCGAGCAGCTGCCGGCTCATGGCGAGCGCGCGGGGCGCATCGCCGATCTCCGCATACGCGCCGGCCAGTTGGCCCCAGAGTTCGGCCGGCATGTCGCTGCTGAGCGCCGCCTCGGCCTGGCCCAGCACCTGGCGCGCCGCGTCCACCTGGCCCTGGCGGGCAAGCGCCTGCGCGCGCTGCGCCTGCGATTGCGCCCAGAGCCTGCGCTGCAGCGCCGCCATGTCGCGCGTCCGCGAGGCTGCGGGAATGCGCTCCAGGTACTGGATGCCGCCGGCCGCGTCGCCGCTCTCGGAGGCGAGCAGGGCGCTTGCATAAAGCGCATCGGGCATGTCGGGCTGCGACATCAGGAGGCCCTCCATCACGCCGCGCGCCTCGGCCACCAGGCCCTGGCGGCGGTAGATGTTGGCAAGGTCGAGCCGCACCCACGGGCTGTCGGGCGCGGCGAGCATCGCATCCTCGAGCGTGCGCTGCGCGCCGGGCGCATCGCCCGCATCGGCCTGCTGGCGGGCCTTGGCGCGCGCCTGCTCGACCTGGATGTCGCGCAGCCCGCCGAGCTGGCTGGCCTGTTCGGGCGTGAGCTGCCGGGCCAGCGCGAGCGCTTCGTCGGCGCGGCCCTGGCGACCGTACACGGCGATGAGGCCGCGCAATGCCTGGGTGTCCGAAGGCTTGCTTTCGAGCACGCGCTTGTAGCCCTGTTCGGCCTGCGGCAGCTCGCCGGCGGCGGCGCGCAGGTCCGCCAGCGCGACCTGTCCGACGCTCTCGCGCGGGTCGATGCGCACCGCGCGTTCGAGCAGCGCCTGCGCGCCGCGCGCGTCGTTCTTCTCGCGCGCCGCGCGGGCCTGGCCGACCAGGCTCCAGTAGGTGGCGCTCTGCAGCGCCGAATTCCATTTGCTGCCGCCGGAGCCGCGCGCGGCGCGTTCCAGCAGTTCCTGCGCTTCGCCGAAACGCTCCTGGCGCAGCCGCACCAGGCCGAGGCCGCCGAGCGCCTCGGGATCGTCGGCCTTGGTGCGCAGCGCCTGCTGGAAGCGCTGCTCCGCGGTGGCCGGGTCGCCGCGGTCCAGCGCCCGGAACCCTTCGCCGAGCGGCACGCCGGGCGAGGCGGCGGCCGCGGTCTTGCCGGAGGTCAGCGTCTCCAGGCGCGCTGACACCGCGGCGTCGTTCGGGTTGCTCGCCAGGTAGTCCTGGTAGAGCGGAATGTCGGGTGCGCGCGCATCGAGCCAGATGAGCGCCTGGCGCCAGCTCGTGCGCGCAGCCGTGCCCACGGTGGGCTGTTTGGCCAGCTCGACCAGGCTGCGGATGCCTTCGCGCCGCGTCGATTCGCTGTAGGTGCGCAGTTGCGCGAGCGCGAGCTTGTAGTTGGCGTTGTCCGGATGGTCCTTCACCAGCTGCTCGATGCCCTTGCGCGCTTCGTCGGCACCTTGCGGCGTGCTGCTCAGCACCTGGTAGTACTCCAGCGCCAGGGCCTCGGGCGGCGGGCGGTTGTCGAACTGGCTGCGATAGAGCTCGACCGCTTCCGCGCCGCGGCCCGCGCGCGCCGCCGCGCGTGCGCGCTGCAGCGTGCTGCCCTGGCCGGGTTGCTGGGCCTGCTGCTGCAGGCGCGCGAGGCGGCTGTCGTTCGGGTGCGCGGCGCGCAGCCGCGAGATCCAGCTGCGCGCCGGCTCGGCATTGCCGCGCGACAGCTCGACCTGCGCCATGCCGTACATGGCATCGGCCGATTGCGGATCGACCCGCAGCAGCTTGCGCCAGCTCTCTTCCGCGAGGTCCGCGCGGCCCTGCGTCTGCCAGTAGTTGCCCTGCTCGACGAGTGCGGCGCTGGCATCCGCCTGCGCCCGCGCGGGATTGCTCGCGCAAACGGCTGCAAGCAGGCCGAGGCATGCCATCCACTGCGAGGCGGGAATGCGGCCCGGGCCGCGGCGCAGCCAGGGTGGACACAGCGGCTTCATGCCGCTCGGGTGGGTCGACATAGCAGTCTCCATGAGGTTTGCAACTGGCCGTTGCGATCGAATTCGTAGCGGCCGTCCAGCCAGGCCTGTCCGAAGATCGACAGCACCTGCTCGTAGTAAGGCATCGGAGGCGTCGGAGCGCCCGGAGCCGCCGCCGATGGAATTTCGGCGCGTCCTCCCGGGAGCCGGGCCGACTCGGTGGCCAGCACATCGGGCAGAGCCTGCGCTTTCAGATAAGGCAGCAGCGCGCCGGCGAAGCCGAGCGGCCCGGTGCCGCGCCCGGCACCGGTGGCGGTGTCCACCGATTCGGGCATCGGGCGATGCTCTGCAAGCAGTTGGCGCGGGCCGTTCAGGCGCTGCATCAATGCCTTGTGTTCCGGCGCCCTGGGCGACAGCATGCCGGCCCAGAGATAGACGCGAATGGCGTCGTAGCTGCCCACGGTGCCCTTCTCGGGATCGGCGACGAAGGCATTGGCCGTCTGCGACCAACCGCACCAGTCGGGCGCGAAGCCCTTGGGCGCGACGGCGTCGAGCAGGCGCAGGGTGTTGTCCGCCACTTCGCGCCACGGTCCGCGCGGATCGGCATGCTGGAAGTACTGCAGCAACTGCAGCGGCATGTAGCTCGGGTTGAGTCGCCAGACCGGACCGCTCGCCACCGACGCGGGCCAGGGCAGCAGCATGCGGCCGAGCCCGGGGAGCGCCACCACTTCGTCGCGCACCACCAGCGCCAGCAGGCTGCGCCCGAGCTTCGCGTAGCGCGGCTCGTTCCAGAGCCGGCCGGCTTCCATGAGCGCATAGGCGATCCACAGGTCGGCATCGGAGGCGGCATTCGCATCGAGCACGCCCCATCCGCCGTCGGGCTTCTTGCCCCATTGCCAGGCCGGCAGGTTGCTGGCCAGGCTGCCCTGCGCGAGGTTGGCTTCGGTCCACGCGAGCACGCGCGCGAAGGTCGGCTTGTCGTTGTGGACCAGCGCGAAGAAGAGGCTGTACGACTGCCCCTCGGAGGTCGACTGCTGCTGCGGCGTGTTGAAGTCGATCACGCGCCCGTCGCGCTGGATGTGGCGCGCGGCGAACGCGGCCCAGTCGGACGCCGGATGGCACGCTGCGGCCGGCGGCGCCGCGAAGGCCGTGCGCGACGCCGCCCAGCCCAGCGCCGCTGCGGCGAGCAGCGGCCGCCTGCCGATGCGCGTGTCGATGGATGGCGGTGATGCGGCGAGTGGCATGGCGGGGACCGCTTTCAACGCAGGCGGCGCCGTGCGCGCAATTGCAGGCTGGCGAAGGCCACCGCCGCGCCCAGCAGGGCCAGCGCCACCACCAGCCCGGCGAGCAGCAGCGGGCTGCGCGACAGGTTCCACTGCAGCCAGGCCATCGGCGGCAGGCGGCCGACGTAATAGGTGTCCTCGCCGAGCACGCTGTGCACCTGCGTGTCGCGCACGATGGCCATGCTGCCCTGGATGCGCTTGAGCCGCTCGGGCGTCATCAGCGCGCTCAGCAGCGCTTCTTTCGAGGCCGGATTGGTGACCGCGGCGATCACGCTGCGACCGCTGCGCAGCGGCGATTCGAAGCCCGCGAGCACCGCGTCGCGGCCGTCCTCGCTCACCGCGATCTGCATGCCGCCGGCCAGGTCTTCGCGCTTGCGCGCGCCGATGACGAAGTCGATGGCGGTGTCCAGCCAGCTGTCGAGCTTCAGCTGCGGCGAAGTGCCGTTGCGCTGCAGCGGCATCTTTGCCGCCCATTGCGCAAAGAGCGGCTGGTTCTGCAGGTTGCCGATCACCAGCAGGTCCTTGTCGGCCCACTGCGACACCTCCGTGGCGCGGCCCACCTTCACGCGCAGCGCGGGGTAGCCGGTGGCGTGCCCGATCTGGCCGAGCAGGCCCAGGTAGGTTTCGGTGTCCGCGGGATCGGCCTGATCGGGCAGGATGACCGCGGTTTCCGAGAGGTCGGCCATGCGCGAGAACGGGAAGCCGCCGTTGGCGTAGGCCGCCAGGTCGGGCATCGCGATGTAGTGCGGGAACCCGGACACGTCGATCTTCGAGGTCGGGTCGATCGCGCCACGCACGTTGTCCAGCAGCGGCTGGCAGCGCCCGCCCGAAGGCTCGAAGTAGTAGTGCATGCGCAACTGGCTGCGCGGGCCCAGCGCGAGCGGCGGCAGCATGACCTGCCGGTTCTCGGCCACCGTGCCGTCGGGCATCACCTTCACGGCCAGCGGGTTCCACCAGCGGTCACCCGCCGGGTTCGCCGAGCGCAGCGGCAGCGCGCCGATGAAGTTGTCGTCGACGTTCAGGTTGAGCGTCGACTGGTCGGGCCGCACGCGCGGCGTGTAGCGGTATTGCAGGTCAAGCGGAATGCCGCGGCTGCGCCAGGTGAAAAGGTCGGGCGGCAGTTGCAGGTTCACGCGCACCACGTCGGGCGTGTAGCCCGACACCGAAAGCCCGGCGGCGTCGGTGAGCTCGCCCAGTTGCAGCGGACGGTCGCTCGGCACCCAGCGCGGCGCGTCGTAGGGCTTGCGCGGCGGCGGTTCCTGGAACGAGGCGATGCTGCTGCGATCGCCCGAGAACGCGCGGCTGTTCAGCGCCAGCGCGGCCGCGGCGGTGCGCAGCTCGGCCGGATCGCGGCCCATCACCAGCAGCAGCTTGGAGGCCGGGTCCTGCGGATGGTCCACGACCGCCAGCGCCGGGCCCTGGATGGACGGCAGCGCAAGGTTCGGGATCTGGGTGTCGGGCAGCACGAACACCACGGCATGCCCGGCGGGCAGTTCGCCTCGCGTGACCGGGAAAGTGGCGCCGCGGTAGTCCGCCAGCGCGCCGAACCACGAGGAGACGATGCCGGCCGCCTCGAGCAGCGGCGGCGACTCGGCGCCCCCGAACACGAAGGGGATGCGGGCGCGCCGCACGTCGCGGCGGTCGAAGAAGGGCTGCGGCAGCGTGGCCAGGTCGTTGGTGAGCTTGAGCGGCGACACGGTCAGCTTGAGCGTGCTCGAGGCATCGATGCGCGCCCAGAGGCTGGTGTGGGCCGGGTCCTCGCATTCGCGCGTGTAGTGCCCGACCAGCTCGACGTTGATGCGGTTGAACTCGGTGATCAGGCGGCGGTCGATCGGAATGTCCTGCGTCTGCGGCTTGCCGGCCTCCGCGCGGTTCACCGGCAGCGTGGCGACGAGCACGTCGTTGACCGTGACCTTCAGGTGCGAGAGCTCGGGGATGAGCGAAGGCGAGTAGGCGTAGTTCAGCTTGAGCGACGCGGCGGTGACCAGCTCGTCGGCGCGCACGTTGAACGGAATGCCGATGGTGCCGCTGATGCCGCGCAGCTGCACCGCGTAGTCGATGCCCAGCTGCGTGAGGTTGAGTTCGCGGACCGCACCGCCGGATGCGGCGGCCGCGGCCACCGGAATGGCCGGCCGGGCCTGAGGTTGGGGCTGGGGCTGCGCCCACGCGCCGCCCGTTGTTGCGGCGGCCAGGGCGAACGCCAGCACGGTGGCTCCGCGGTTCGGCGCCGGGCGCAGGGCTGGTGCATCGCGGCCGGGCGCTTGCAGGGAGGTCGTCACACGGGTTCCTTCGCTTCGACGGGCGGCTTCGACGACGAAGCCGCGGTGGGGCGCAGCCGGGAAGTGGCGGCGCGGTAGTAATGGGAGAACATGTTGCGAAAGCCGGTCCCGCTGATGCTCACGATGTGGCCGAGCACCCGGTGGATGCCCTGCCGCGGGTGGTTGCCCCACCGCGCGGCCCAGATGTCGGCGCGTGCCGTCGTGCATTGCACCAGGGCGCGTTCCTGGGCAAGGGTCATCGGCGCGAAGTGAAGGCCGACGCGCCGCCCCTTGCTGAAACGCACGGTGGTGGCAAAGCGCGACTCGGCTTCGCCGCGGTAGAGCGCCACCACGACGTTCGCGTCCTGCGCAAGCTGCATGTCGGCCGGCAGCTCCACGCCCAGGCCGCCGGCGGAGAAGTCGGACGTGGTGCAGCGCACCGAATGTCCATCCGGGAAGTACAGCGTGGCCGGCACCTCCAGCGCCACGCGGGGCGCGCCCCGCACCTGGCGCGACTCGTTGGCCGCCGCCACGCAGGCGCCCAGGATCATCAGGTTGTAGAAGGTCCACGCCAGGTTGAGCCACACGGTGGCGATGTTCTGCGGATCGACCCAGGTCAGCCGCCACAGGCCCGCGCCCACGCCCAGGAAGTTCAGCAGCAGCAGCACCAGGCTGGGCTTGGCGATCAGGGTGTCGAAGAACTCCTCGCGCACCAGGCCGCCCTTGGCCGTCACGTTGAAGCTGCCCAGCTTGGGGTTGATCAGCGCCACCAGCGTGGGCCGGAAGATGTACCAGGCCAGCACCGCTTCGTAGACCTCGTTCCACAGCAGGTAGCGAAAGCGTCCCTGGATGCGGCTGTTGGTGAGGTTCGCATGAAGGATGTGCGGCAGCGCGAACGCGAAGATCATCGAGGCCGAGGCGTGGATCACGCTCGCGCCGAAGAACAGGTAGGCCAGCGGCGCGGTGAGATAGATCAGGCGCGGCAGGCCATACAGGAAATGCAGCATCGCATTCAGGTAGCACAGCCGCTGCGCCCAGTGCAGCCCGCGACCGAAGAGCGGGTTGTCGATGCGGAAGATCTGCGCCATGCCCCGCGCCCAGCGGATGCGCTGGCCCACGTGGCTCGAGAGGCTCTCGGTGGCCAGGCCGGCCGCCTGCGGCAGCGCCAAGTAAGCGGTGTTGTAACCGCGGCGATGCATCTTGAGGGCGGTGTGCGCGTCTTCGGTCACGGTTTCCACCGCGACGCCGCCGACTTCCTCGACGATGGTGCGCCGGAGCACCGCGCACGAACCGCAGAAGAAGGTGGCGTTCCAGAGGTCGTTGCCGTCCTGGATGAGTCCGTAGAACAGCTCGCCCTCGTTGGGCACGGTGCCGAAGGTGTCCAGGTTGCGCTCGAAAGGGTCGGGCGAGAAGAAATAGTGGGGCAGTTGCACCATGCCCAGCTTCGGGTCGCGGCCGAACCAACCCATGGCGATCTGCATGAACGAGCGGGTCGGGATGTGGTCGCAATCGAAGATCGCGACGAACTCGCCGGTGGTGTTTTTCAGCGCCGCATTGATGTTGCCGGCCTTCGCATGGCGGTTGTTGTCGCGCGTGACGTGGGTCACGCCGACCTCTTCGCAGAACACGCGGAATTCCTCGCGCCGGCCGTCGTCCAGCACGAAGATCTTGATCTTGTCGCGCGGCCAGTCGATCGACTGGGCCGCCAGCACCGTGGGCCGCACCACCGACATCGGCTCGTTGTAGGTCGGAATGAAGAGGTCGATGGTCGGCCACAGCGCCGTGTCTTCGGGCAGCGGCACCGGCTTGCGCTCCAGCGGCCAGGCGGTCTGCACATAGCCCAGCAGCAACACCACGAAGGCGTAGAGCTCGGCCATCAGCAGGCCCGCGCCCAGCACCAGGTCCAGCGGGTTGTCCATGTACATCGTCTCGGTCACCCGCCAGTAGGTGTAGCGCGAGGACACGACGACCGACAGCACGATCATCACCAGCCCGGCGAAGCGGCCCTGGAAGCGGTTCGCCAACAGCGCCGCCGCGAAGATCCCAATCGAAAGCACCAACTGCTGCTCGAAGGTCATCGGCGCGATGATCAGCGCCGGCAGCACGGCCAGCGCGATGAGCCAGCCGACCAGGCGCACCGGCCACAGGCGCAGGAAGCCGGGCGCTTCGCGGGGCACGTACCCGGAGTTGCCGGTATTGCTTTTCATCGGGTCGCTTCCTGGCGCAGCGGCGAGGCATGCGCGGATGAGGGTGAAGGCGCTGAGGCGGCGATGCGCGCGAGGAGCCGGTCGGCGATCACCGAGACGTCTTCGGCCGCCTGGCTCATGGGTGCGTAGCGCTGCACCGGCAGGGCGGAGGCGAGCGCCTCGGACACCGAGGCGTCCAGGTGCAGCACGCCCAGCAGCTCGGGCTGCAGGCGCGCGCGCAGCACCGCCAAAACGTCGTGGTTCAGCCGCTGGCCGGGATCGACCTGGTTGATGACATAGGCGCTGCCGCGGTAATCCGCACGGGACCGGCAGTACTTGTCGACCATTCGCTCGACGATCGGCAGCGTGGCGAACGAGCCGGCATCGGCCAGCACCGCGATCACGGAGAGGTCGGCTGCGCGCAGGGCCTGCTGCAAATAGACGGTGGGGCCGGGCGGGGTGTCGACGACCACCAGCATGTCGGCCGGCAGCCCGAAGCGCGCGAGCGTGTCGGCCAGCCAGCCGGGATGGCGCGAGAGGTCGTGCTCGAAGCCGATCTGCCTCTCGTCGTCGACCGTGCCGAAGGGCAAGAGCACCACGCCGCCATGCGCGGGGCGCATCGCCTGCGTCCAGGGCAACTGGCCGCTCGCCGCGGCGACCAGGCCTTCTTCGCAGCCGCGCGGATCGTTCGCCAGATGGAAGCGCAGCGCATTCTGTGGATCGAGGTCGATGGCCAGCACCTGGCGTCCTCGTGCTGCGAGGGTCGTGGCCAGGTTCGCGGCAACCGTTGTCTTGCCGACGCCGCCCTTGGAGGAAATGACAGGAACGACAACCATCGTCACGTCGGCCGTCGCCAGCGTGACATGGGGCCCGGCGCCGCTGCGGGGCGCTGAGGCTCCGCGAGGCGGGCGAACAGCGCTTGCAGTTCGCTGGGCGCGGCGCCGGCCGACGGGGCGGGAGCGGATTGGGGCGCGGCGGTCACTGCCGGGATCAACGGCGCGACGGGTGCGAACGGGGCAACCGGTGCGGCCGTTGCAACTGGTGCAACCGGCGCAATGGCCGGCACCGCGGCGGGCGCAGGCGGTGCCACCGGCGGGCGATCGATCGGCCCGCCCGAGAGCAGCGGCCAGTTGCCGGCGGCCTGCGCGTCCGCCTCGGGTGCGCTGAACTCCCTGTAGTTGTGCGCGTCCCCGCCGAACTTGCGAAACAGGCCGGCGACGTCTTCGGCGGAGCGGTCGTCGCGGCTCATGGCGAGGTCCTGCCGAGGCGCAGTTCGACCACGGGGCCCGTCGGCGCGCCGCCCTCGAGCGCCATCACGCGCAGCGAAGGCGGCATGCGCTGGGCATCGAACCAGGCTTGATAGACGCCTTCGAAGAAGCCGGTGCTCCAGCCGGTCGCTTCGGGGCCGAAGGCCATCGCGATGGGGCTGCAGGCGTGGGTGATGGCGACGCAATCGGCCTCCTCGCGCAGGCTGCTGAAGCCCCAGTCGATGCCGTGCCAGTGCGCATTGAACTGCGACTGCAGGTCGGCCAGGGTCTCGCAGGGCGTGACGGGCAGGGCTTCGGCCACCCGTTGCCCGATGCGGAAGAAAAGCTGCCGGATGTCTTCAGGCGGCAAGCCGGCGCTCAATTCGGCCGCCATGCCCCGGTTGAACGCCAGCCACTGGGCGCTGCATGCCCGACCTTCGTAGTACTGAAAAACGTTCTCTTCAATGTCCATATTGGGGCATTGTGTTGGAGCAGATAACGATCGACAACACATGTCAAACAATGTTGCTAAAAACGGAAACCATTGGCGGCGCATACGTAAGTGCGGCGGGACTGGATTCAGGAAGAAAAGAATTCTTCGGCGCGTGGCTACCCGGCCCGGCGCATCGGTGATGCGTGAGCGCGTTGTGGCAAGAGAGGCCGCACGCACACGACCGACCTGAGGTGTGGCGCAGCGGCACTGAGCCCGCTCGGGTTGCCCGATCCGGCGGACCGCGGGAGAGGCGCGGGGTAGCCGCGGCCGGCGGGGCCGGTCAGGCGTGCAGATCGCGTTCCCGCGAGAGCGCACGGCGCGCCCGCTTCATGTCGTACATGGCGGCGTCCGCCTGGCGCAGGGCGTCGCGGGCCGACGTGACGCGCGGATCGGCGGCCACCGCCCCGACGCTCGCACCGCCGTAGTCGATGACCAGCGCCGGCAGCTGAAACTCACCTGCGGCCGCGGCCATGATGCGCTGGGCGAGCGCCTCGGCCGCGGCGGCCGGCGCATCGCCTGCCGCGTCGCAGGCGGGACCGGCGCCGATCACCACGAACTCGTCGCCGCCCAGCCGCGCGAGCATGTCGCCGGCGCGCAACGTTGTCTTGAGTCGGGTGGCCATGGCGAGCAGGAACTCGTCGCCCACCTCGTGGCCGTGCGCATCGTTGATCTGCTTGAAGCCGTCCAGGTCGATGAAGGCCACCAGGACGCAGGTGCCGTTGCGCTGGCTCTGCGCGAGCAGGCGGTCCAGCGCCTCGTCGAGCGAGCGGCGGTTCGGCAGGCCGGTGAGCGTGTCGGTGGCGGCGTGGCTGGCCAGTTCGGAGTTGGCCTTTGTGAGGCGCGCGAAAAGCAGCTCGCGCTCCACATGCTGGCCGATGAGCTTGGCGAACAGGCCCAGCACGTTCTCTGCATTGGGAGGCAGCGGCACCTGCGCGGCGCTGGCCGCACACAGCGTGCCGTAAAGACCGCTGCTGTCGGTGCGCACGGGCATGCTGACATAGGTCTGGATGCCGAGGTCGCGCGCCGCATCCGAATCGCCCCAGCATTCGGCGACGTTGCCGGTGTAGGAGCGGCCCTCGTCGAGGGCGCGCTTGCAGAGCGTGTCGTCCCAGGGGACGCTCAGGCCCTCGGGGATCTGCATCTGCCTTGCGTTGCGCGCATACAGGACGTGCTGCAGGCCCTTGTCCAGGTCGATCATCGTGAGATAGGTCGACTCCAGCCCGCTCACGGCCTCGAGCATCTCGAGCATGGGACGCGTCAGGTCCTCCAGGGTCCTGGCGGAGGAAACCGAGTCGGAAAGCTGAAGCAGCAAGGGGTCCATGAAGGCCATTCTGAACGGTCAAAGACGCAAAAAATGAATCTTTTTGTTTGCAGAAGTTGTCGAAAACGCGGCGGTGCAGACCCCGGTTGACTGCCTCAGGCCAGCGCTTCCATCAGGTCCTTCTCGATGGCCAGCTGCGTTTTCTGGCCCTGGAGTTCGGGGCCGCTGATCAGAAAGGTGTCTTCCACACGCTCGCCCAGGGTCGTGACCTTGGCGAGCTGCAGATTGAGGTGATGGCGCGCGAGCACCCGTGCCACCGAATACAGAAGACCCGCGCGGTCGCTGGCCGAGATGTTGAGCAGCCAGCGCTGCGCCTTGTCGTCGGGCAAGAGGCTGATGCGCGGCTTGATCGGGAAACTCCGCACCCGGCGCGACACCCGGCCCATGCTCGGCGGGGGCAGGGCACCGGCTTCGGTGAGCGTTTGCCCCAGACCCGACTCGACCATGCTGATCAGGTCGCGGTAATGGTCGGGCAGGAAGGTGGTCACGACCTGGAAGGTGTCGAGCGCGTAGCCGTTGCTCGTGGTGTGCACCTTGGCATCCAGGATGCTGAACGACGACTGGTCGAAGTAGCCGCAGATGCGCGCGAACAGGTCGGGCTGGTCGGGCGTATAGACCACCACCTGCAGGCCTTCGCCCACCGGCGACAGGTGCGCGCGCACGATGGGCGGCGCCTTCGGGTCGATCGGCACGTTCTTCGGCGGCACGAAGCGCGAGAGCTGCTTGGCGTGCCACGCGATTTCGGTGGCGTCGTGGCGCATGAAATAGCCGACGTCCAGCGTGTCCCAGAGCGCCTTGTGCGCCTCGAAGCGCTGGGCGTGCAGGGCCAACTGCACCAGCGCCTCGCGCTTGCGCGATTCGACCTCGGCGTCCGGGTCGGGCATGCGCCCGCCGAGGGCGCGCAGCGTGTAGCGGTACAGGTCTTCGAGCAGCTTGCCCTTCCACGCATTCCACACGCGCGGCGAGGTGCCGCGGATGTCGGCGATGGTGAGCAGATACAGCGCGGTGAGGTAGCGCTCGTTGCCCACGCGCTTGGCGAAGGCGCCGATCACCTCGGGGTCGCTCAGGTCCTGCTTCTGCGCGACCTGGCTCATCACCAGGTGTTCGGCCACGAGGAATTCGATGAGCTTGGAGTCTTCGCGCGCGATGCCGTGCTGCTTGCAGAAGCGCTGCACGTCGCGCGCACCGAGCGTCGAATGGTCGCCGCCGCGGCCCTTGGCGATGTCGTGGAAGAGGGCCGCCACGTACAGGATCCAGGGCTTGTCCCAGCCGGCCGCGAGTTGCGAGCAGAACGGGTACTCGTGCGCATGCTCGGCGATGAAGAAGCGCCGCACGTTGCGCAGCACCATCAGGATGTGCTGGTCCACCGTGTACACATGGAACAGGTCGTGCTGCATCTGCCCCACGATGCTGCGGAATACCCGCAGGTACCGGCCCAGCACCGAGGTCTGGTTCATCAGCCGGAAGGCATGCGTGATGCCGTAGGGCTGCAGCAGGATCCGCATGAAGGTCTCGTGGTTGACAGGGTCGTTGCGGAACTTGCTGTCCATCACATGGCGCGCGTTGTAGAGCGCCCGCAGCGTGCGCGCCGACAGGCCCTTCACACCGATGGTCTTCTGGTAGAGCAGGAAGGTCTCGAGCACCGCATGCGGCTTGCGCTCGTAGAGGTCGTCGCTCGCGATCTCGATGAGGCCCGCGCGCTCGTAGAAGCGCTCGTTGATCGGCGTGTGCTGCTCGTCCACGGGCTGCAGCCGCTCCGAGATGTTGAGCAGCAGGATCTGGTTGAGCTGCGACACGGCCTTGGCCGCCCAGTAGTAGCGCCGCATCAGCGCCTCGCTGGACTTGCGCTGCGATTCGCTTTCGTAGCCGAAGCTGGCGGCCACCGCCGTCTGCAGGTCGAACACCAGGCGGTCTTCGCGCCGGTTGGCAATCACGTGCAGCCGGGCGCGGATCAGCGAGAGCAGCGCCTCGTTGCGCTTGATCTGCTGTGCCTCGAAGGAGGTGGCCAGGCCGTTCTTGGCGAGGTCGTCCCAGCGGCTGCCGTAGCCGGCGGCCTTGGTCATCCAGAGGATGGTCTGCAGGTCGCGCAGGCCCCCGGGCGATTCCTTGCAGTTGGGTTCGAGCGCGTAGGGCGTGTTGTCGAACTTCTGGTGCCGGTGCCGCATTTCCTGCGACTTGGCCACGAAAAAAGCCTGCGGATCGATGGCCCGGGTGAAGCGGCGGCGGAAGGCGACGAAGAGCTTCTTGTTGCCCGCGATCAGCCGGGCTTCGAGCAGCGAGGTCTGGACGGTGACGTCCTTCTCGGCCTCCGCCAGGCACTCTTCGACGGTGCGCACGCTGGAGCCAATTTCCAGGCCCGCATCCCAGCAGTGGCCGATGAAGGCCTCGATGCGGGCCGGATCGATTTCGCTCTCGTGGCCTTCGGGCGGCAAGAGCAGGAGCACATCGACATCGGAATACGGGAACAGCTCGCCGCGGCCGAAACCGCCGACGGCGGCCAGGGTCAGCGAATCGCCGAAATCGGCTTCCTGCCACAGGCTGCACAGCGTTTGATCGGCCAGCGCCGAGAGCTGGCGCAGCACCGTGTGCACGCTGCGGGTGGGCGCGCGTGCGAAGCGCAGGGTGTCGAAAAGGGCGAGCTTTTTCGCGCGATAGGCTTCGCGCAGCGTCGCCACATCGATCTTGGCTGCTTCGATCACGGCGGGGGCGCGCTTCGGCGCGTCAGGTTTTTGTCGAGGTGACGAAGGAGGGCAGCGGGGGGCTGCCTTCGGAGAGCGTCAGCACTTCGTAGCCGGTCTCGGTGACGAGCACCGTGTGCTCCCACTGGGCCGACAGCGAATGGTCGCGGGTGACGATGGTCCAGCCATCGTACTGGCCGCCCTTGAAGTCTTCCTTCACGTCTCGCTTGCCGGCGTTGATCATCGGCTCGATCGTGAAGATCATGCCGGGCTTGAGTTCTTCCATGGTGCCCGGGCGGCCGTAGTGCAGCACCTGGGGCTCTTCATGGAAACGCTGGCCCACGCCGTGCCCGCAGAACTCGCGCACCACCGAGAAGCCCTGGCCCTCGGCGAACTTCTGGATCGCATGGCCCACGTCACCGAGATGCGCACCGGGTCGCACCTGCAGGATGCCGTGCCACATGGCTTCGAAGGTGATGCTGCACAGGCGCTTGGCGGCGATGGAAGCATCGCCGATCACGTACATGCGGCTGTTGTCGCCGAACCAGCCGTCCTTGATGACGGTGACGTCGACATTCATGATGTCGCCCTTCTTCAGGGGCTTGTCGTTCGGGATGCCGTGGCACACCACGTGGTTCACCGAGGTGCAGAGCGACTTCGGAAAAGGCACGCTGCTGGCGCCCATGTAGCCCACCGTGGCCGAGGTGGTGCCCTGCTTGACCATGTATTCGGCGGCGAGCCTGTCCACGTCGTTGGTCGTGATGCCGGGCTTGATGAGGGGCGTGAGGTAGTCCAGCACCTCGGAGGCAAGGCGGCAGGCGACGCGCATGGCTTCGATGCCCGCAGCGTCTTTGTAGGTAATGCTCATGGCCCGAATTATCCCATCGGAGAACGAGCCTGCCCCAACGCGGGACACTTCGTGTTCCCGCTGCCCCCGAGGGCGCCGCCCGCTTGGGGTGGCCCGGCGTTGGCCTAAAATCCCGGGTTAACGCGGATGACCCCAGTCAGCGGCCATCCGCCCTCGATTTCTTGATTCCCAACGCGGCCCCCGAGGCCCCACATCGACCGTGACGCAGCCCGCACCTCAAGCCCTTCCCGTCGTAACCCTGTTCGAGGGCGGCAGCGCACTCAGCGATTTCCGAGCACGGCAGCTGCTGCCGAAGCTGCAGGCCATCGAGCCGCGCATCGAGGGCATTTCGGCCCGTTTCGTTCATCTGGTGGTCACCGACGCCGCGCTCGACGCGGCCGGCCATGACCGCTTCGCCGCGCTGCTGACCTACGGCGAGCCCTTCGAGGCGCCGGCCAAGGCGGGCACCTCGGTGGTCGTCACGCCGCGCCTGGGCACCGTGTCGCCCTGGGCCTCCAAGGCCACGGACATCGCCCACAACTGCGGCCTGGCGCTGCGCCGGGTCGAGCGGGTCACGCAATACCACCTGAAGCTCAAATCGCCGCTGATCGGCAAGGCGCCCGTCATCGAGGGCGACACGCTCGCCGCCGTGGCCGGCCCGCTGCACGACCGCATGACCGAATCGGTGCTCGCCACCGTCGAGCAGGCGGCCAGCCTTTTCAGTGAACTGCCGGCCCAGCCGATGGCGCAGGTCGACGTGCAAACCGGCGGCCGCGAGGCCCTGGTCGCGGCCAACACCGGCTTCGGCCTGGCGCTGGCCGAGGACGAGATCGACTACCTCGTCGAAGCCTTCACGCGCCTGGGCCGCAACCCCAGCGACGTCGAACTGATGATGTTCGCGCAGGCCAATAGCGAGCATTGCCGCCACAAGATCTTCAACGCCCAGTTCACCATCGACGGCAAGGCGCAGCCGCAAAGTCTGTTCTCGATGATCCGCCACACCGAGAAGCAAAACCCGCAGCACACGGTGATCGCCTATGCGGACAACGCCTCGGTGATGGAAGGGGCGACCATCGAGCGCTTCATTCCGGCCGACGGTTCGCAGAGCTATCAAAAAGATAGCGCCTTGAGCCACGTGCTGATGAAGGTCGAGACGCACAACCACCCGACCGCGATTTCCCCGTTCCCCGGCGCTTCGACCGGCGCGGGCGGCGAGATCCGCGACGAAGGTGCCACCGGCCGCGGCTCCAAGCCCAAGGCGGGCCTGACTGGTTTCACTGTCTCCAAGCTCTGGCCCGATAACGGCAAGGACGGCGGCCACTACGGCAAGCCCGAGCACATCGCCAGCCCGCTGCAGATCATGACCGAGGGCCCGCTGGGCGGCGCCGCGTTCAACAACGAATTCGGCCGGCCCAACCTGCTGGGCTACTTCCGCGAATACGAACAGGCGGTGACGAGCGACCTCGACACCGTGCAGCGCGGCTATCACAAGCCCATCATGATCGCGGGCGGCCTCGGCAGCATCGACGCGACCCAGACCAAAAAGATCCAGTTCCCGGCCGGCTCGCTGCTAATCCAACTTGGCGGCCCCGGCATGCGCATCGGCATGGGCGGCAGCGCCGCCAGTTCGATGGCGACCGGCGCCAATGCAGCCGAACTCGACTTCGACTCGGTGCAGCGCGGCAACCCCGAGATCGAACGCCGTGCGCAGGAGGTCATCAACCACTGCTGGCAGCAGGGCGCGGCCAACCCGATCCTGGCGATCCACGACGTGGGGGCGGGCGGCCTGAGCAATGCCTTCCCCGAGCTGACCAACGACGCCGGCCGCGGCGCGCGCTTCGACCTGCGCGCCGTGCCGCTCGAAGAGTCGGGCATGGCACCAAAGGAAATCTGGTGCAACGAAAGCCAGGAGCGCTACGTGCTGGCCATCGCGCCGGAGTCGCTCGAACAGTTCAAGGCCTTCTGCGAGCGCGAGCGCTGCCCGTTCTCGGTGGTCGGCGTGGCGACCGAAGCGCGACAGCTGCTGGTCGCCGACGAAGGCGCCGCGGTCCAGCCGGTCGACATGCCGATGGACGTGCTGCTCGGCAAGCCGCCCAAGATGCACCGCGACGTGAAGACCGTTGCCCGCACCTTCAAGCCGCTCGACCTCACGGGCGTCGATCTGCAGAAGGCGGCCATCGACGTACTCGCGCACCCGACGGTGGCCTCCAAGCGTTTCCTCATCACCATCGGCGACCGCACCGTGGGCGGCATGAGCCACCGCGACCAGATGGTCGGCCCGTGGCAGGTGCCCGTGGCCGATTGCGCCGTGACGCTGGCCGACTACAAGGGCTTCGCCGGCGAAGCCATGAGCATGGGCGAGCGCACGCCGCTGGCCGCGCTCGACGCGCCGGCCTCGGGCCGCATGGCCGTGGCCGAGGCCATCACCAACCTGCTGGCCGCGCCGATCGAACTCTCGCGCGTCAAGCTGTCCGCCAACTGGATGGCCGCCTGCGGCGAGCCCGGCGAAGACGCCGCGCTGTACGAGACCGTCAAGGCTGTGGGCCTGGAACTGTGCCCGGCGCTGGGCGTGTCGATTCCGGTCGGCAAGGATTCTTTGTCGATGCGCACGCAGTGGAAGGACGGCGACGAGGCCAAGAAGGTCACCTCGCCCGTCAGCCTGATCGTCACCGCCTTCGCGTCGCTCGCCGACGTGCGCGGCACGCTCACGCCGCAACTGGACGCAGAAGAAGCCGACACCACGCTCGTGCTGATCGACCTGGGCCGTGGCCAGCACCGCATGGCCGGCAGCATCCTGTCGCAGACGCTCGGCCAGAGCGGCGACACCGTGCCTGACCTGGACGACCCGGCGCAGCTCGTGGCGCTGGTCAATGCGGTGAACGCGCTGCGCGCCGACGGCAAGATCCTCGCGATGCACGACCGCAGCGACGGCGGCCTGTTCGCCACCGCCTGCGAAATGGCCTTCGCCGGCCACGTCGGCGTGGCGCTCAACGTCGACATGCTGGTCACCGAAGGCGACGGCATTTCCGACAGCCGCATGGAAACCGGCGACGCCAAGAACTGGGCGCAGCAGGTCAGCGCGCGGCGCGAGGAGCTCACGCTCAAGGCGCTGTTCAACGAAGAGCTGGGCATGGTGCTGCAGGTGCGCACGGCCGAGCGCAACGACGTGATGCAGGTGCTGCGCGCCCACGGCCTGAGCACGCACAGCCACTTCGTCGGCAAGACGCGGCCCGTAAGCTCGTCCATGGATGCGGGCAAGGGCAAGCTCGAAGTCTGGCGCGATGCCAAGTCGGTGTTCAGCGCGAGCCTGCACGACCTGCACCAGGTGTGGGACTCGGTCAGCTGGAAGATCGCCCGTGAGCGTGACAACCCGGCCTGCGCCGATGCCGAGCACGCCGCGGCCGGCGAGTCTTCGGACCCCGGCATGCATGTGTTCCTGCCGAACGCGCAGCCTGCGGCGCCCGCCATCCTGCAATCGCGTCCCAAGGTCGCGATCCTGCGCGAGCAGGGCGTCAACTCGCATGTCGAGATGGCCTATGCGTTCACCGAAGCGGGCTTCGAGGCCTACGACGTGCACATGACCGACCTGCAGACGGGCAGGGCGGACCTCGCCAACTTCAAGGGTGTGGTCGCCTGCGGCGGTTTCAGCTATGGCGACACGCTGGGCGCGGGCATCGGCTGGGCGCGCAGCATCACCTTCAACCCGAAGCTGGCCGAGCAGTTCAAGGCCTTCTTCGGCCGCGAAGACACCTTCGGCCTCGGTGTGTGCAACGGCTGCCAGATGTTCGCCGAGCTGGCCGACATCATCCCGGGCGCCGAAGCCTGGCCGCGCTTCACCACCAACCAGAGCGAGCGCTTCGAGGCGCGCCTGTCGATGGTCGAGGTGCTCGAATCGCCGAGCCTCTTCTTCGCGGGCATGGCCGGCAGCCGCCTGCCGATCGCGGTGGCGCACGGCGAGGGCTATGCGAACTTCAAGCACCGCGGCGACGCGGCCAGGGCCATCGCGGCGATGCGCTTCGTGGACAACCACGGCAACGCGACCGAGCAGTATCCGTTCAACCCGAACGGCAGCGCTGGCGGCCTCACTTCGGTGACCACGCCCGACGGCCGCTTCACCGCCGTGATGCCGCACCCCGAGCGCGTGTTCCGCAACATCCAGATGAGCTGGACGCCGGGCGACCGGAGCGAACTGAGCCCCTGGATGCAGATCTGGCGCAATGCGCGCAAGTGGGTGGGTTGATCACCTGAAGGCTGCTGCGGCAGCCCCATGAAAAAAACGGCCTGCAGGCCGTTTTTTTCATGGGGGAGAAAAGCGCGAGGCTTACTCGACCTTGGCCTTCGCGCGCAGCTCTTCCTGGTACTTCTGCAGACGCTGCTGCTGCAGCTGCTGCGTGACCTGCGGCTTCACTTCTTCCAGCTTCGGCAGTTGTGCCTGGCGGATGTCGTCGACGCGGATGATGTGATAGCCGAACTGCGTCTTGATGGGCGCCGGCGTGGTCTCGCCCTTCTTCAGCTTGATCATCGCTTCCGAGAACTCGGGCACGAAGCTCGCGGGGTTGGCCCAGTCGAGGTCGCCGCCGTTGGCGCCCGATCCCGGGTCCTTGCTCTGCTTCTTGGCGATGTCTTCGAACTTGGCGCCCTTCTTCAGGTCGGCCATGATCTTCTTGGCCTGGTCTTCGGTCTCCACCAGGATGTGGCGGGCCTTGTATTCCTTGCCGCCGTTGGCTGCGACGAACTTGTCGTACTCGGCCTTCACGTCGGCGTCCGAGACCGGGTTGGTCTTGCGGTAGTTGTCGAACAGTGCGCGGATCAGGATGGCCTGGCGGGCGAGTTCGAGCTGATTCTTGTAGTCGTCGTTGGCGTCCAGGCCTTGCTTCTGCGCTTCCTGCATGAACACTTCGCGGGCCACGATTTCCTCGCGCAGCTGGCTTTGCATTTCCGGCGTCACCGGGCGGCCTGCGGCGGCCAATTGCTGCGCCAGAACGTCCATGCGGGCCTTGGGCACCGGCTTGCCGTTCACGATGGCTGCGTTCTGCGCCAGAGCCGCCATGGGAATGGCACCGATCAGCGCTGCGGCCGCGACGGCCTGCAAGATGTGTTTTTTCATGGAATGAATATCAGGCTGGGGAGAAAGTGCGCGTGTAGGAAAAGGCGCGTGAAAGAAAGCGGAGAGAGACCAACAAAAGGGGGAAGGAAAGAGGGCTGGGGCATCGCGGCGAAGGCCACGTGCAACCCCGTGCAACCAGTACGGACGACTCAGAGCACCTCGATGGCGATGGCGTGCAGACCCTGTGCGATAAAAACTTGGAGGGCATCATACACAAGCCGATGTCGTGCCACGCGAGGCTTCCCTTCGAAGAACGGGGAGGCGATGCGCACCCGGAAATGCGTGCCGTAGCCCTCCGCATTGGCGCCCGTGTGCCCAGCGTGCGCGGCGCTTTCGTCGATCACCTCGAGCTGCGTGGGGGTCAGCGCCTCGCGCAATGCCGCTTCGAGCGCGGCCACCGTCGGCAGGGGAGTGGTCGTGCTCGTCATGCGGTCGGCTTGTCTTCTTTCAGGTGCGGCGCGATGTACAGGCCCTGCGCCACCAGGAAGACGATCGGGAACACATAGCCCCAGAGCTTGAAGTTGACCCAGGCCTCGGTGGTGAAGTAGGCCGCCACGTAGCCGTTGATGAGCGCCATGAAGAGGCAGTAGCCGATCCACGCCACGTTCAGGCGGCCCCAGATGCGATCGGGCAATTCGAGCTGCGAGCCCAGCAGCATCTTCAGGAAGTTCTTCTTCAGCGCCCAGAGCGCCACAGCCAGCGCAATCGCCATCGCGCCGTAGAGCACGGTGGGCTTCCACTTGATGAAGCGGTCGTCGTGCAGCACCAGCGTGAGCGTGCCGAACAGAAGAATCAGCACCAGCGTGGCCTTCTGCATCGCCTGCAGCTTGCGCTCCATCGCATAGATGATGGCCATCTGCACCACGGTGGCGGCCATCAGCACGCCGGTGGCGGTGTAGATGTCGGCAAGCTTGTAGGCGCCGAAGAACAGCAGGATCGGGAAGAAGTCGAGGATCAGTTTCATTTATTTTTTCTGGAAATCGAGCGACGCCGAGTTCATGCAATAGCGCAGGCCCGTTTCCGTCGGGCCGTCGGGGAACACGTGGCCCAGGTGGGCGCCGCAATTGGCGCAGACATTCTCGGTGCGCACCATGCCGTGCGAACGGTCGACGATGTTCCTGATGGCGCCGGGCACCGCTTCTTCGGAGAAGCTGGGCCAGCCGCAGCCGGCGTCGAACTTGGTGCCCGACTCGAACAGCTTCGCGCCGCAGCACACGCAGTGGTACGTGCCGTCGTCCCAATGCGCTTCGTACTTGCCGGTGAAGGGGCGTTCGGTGGCGGCGTGGCGGGTCACCTCGAAGGCGGCCGGCTCGGCCCCTTTTTCAGCGAGCAGGGCTTTCCATTCGGCGTCGGTTTTCTGTACGGGAGTGGTCATGATGAGCAGCTGATTTCAATCGTGGAAGCCCAGTCGGGCGGGAAGCCGGCGTATGCGTCGGCACCGGGATGTTCTTCAAATGGGGTTTGGAGCAGCGCAAGCAAGGTTGCCACACCCGAGTGGTCCTTTTGCTGACTTGCTTCGATGGCTTGTTGTCCGAGGTGGTTCCGCAGCACGAACCTGGGGTTCGTCCTGAGCATCATGTCGGCGGCCTGTGCGCGCCCAGCCGTCGCATGACGCTCCGAAAAGGCTAGCAGCCAGGCATCGAAAGCCCCGCGGTCAAGGAACAGGTCGCGCACCGGCTCTGCATTGCCGTCGGCCATGTACTGCGAGAGGCGGCGCCAGAAGATCGTGTAGTCGACCTTGCCCGCCGCCAGCAGCTTGAGCACGCCTTCGATCAGCGCGCGGTCGGTCTCGGCTGTGTCCGCGAGTCCGAGCTTGGCGCGCATGCGGGCCTCGAACGCGTTCGGAAACACCGTCTTGTACGACTCCAGCGCCGCGACGGCGACTTCCTGGTCGCCGATCAACGGCAGCAGCGCTTGAGCCAGGCAAAAGAGATTCCAGTACGCCACGTTCGGCTGCTGGTTGAAGGCGTAGCGCCCGCTGGTGTCGCTGTGGTTGCAGATGTGGCGCGGATCGAAGCCGTCGAGGAACTGGAACGGCCCGTAATCGATGGTGAGCCCGAGGATGCTCATGTTGTCGGTGTTCATCACGCCGTGGCAAAAACCCACGGCCTGCCATTGGGCGAGCAGGGCGGCGGTGCGCTCGCTCACGGCTTCGAGGAAGGCGGCATATGCGTTGCCGTTGAAGCGCTCGGTGGTGCGGCAGGCCGGGTAGTAGCGATCGATGACGTAGTCGGCCAGAGCGCGCAACTCGTCTTCGCGCTGGTTGGCTGCGAAGTGCTCGAAATGGCCAAAGCGGATGAAGCTCGGCGCCACGCGGGCAACGACCGCGGCGCTCTCGGGCTCTTCGCGGAATACACGGGCGTCGGAGCCGGTCACGCTGAGCGCTCGGGTGGTCGGGATGCCGAGGCCGTGCATGGCTTCGCTGCAGAGGAATTCGCGGATGCTGGAGCGCAGCACCGCGCGGCCATCGCCGCCGCGCGAGTAGGGCGTGCGGCCCGCGCCCTTCAGTTGCACCTCGAGCCCGCCCTCGGTTTCGCCCAGCATGATCGCCCGCCCGTCGCCGAGCTGACCGGCCCAGACGCCGAACTGGTGCCCGCTGTAGACCGTGGCGAAGGGGGTGGCGCCGAAAGCCGGCAGGCTGCCGGTCAGCGCCGCGAGCGTGGTGTCCGATTGCAGCCAATCGGCCGGCAACCCCAGTTCGCGCGCCACCGCCTCGCTATGGCCCACCCAGTACGGATCGGGCAGGGGCGTTGGACGCAGGTGGGTGAGAAAGGCGGGGCCAAGTGACTGGAAACCAGGTTTCCAGCGCAATCCCAGGTCCGCGACGTCCGTGTCTTCAGCAAGCAGGCTCATGCCCGGATTGTCCGGCACCGGGCGTAACCCCTTGCCGTGCGGGCCATCGGGCCGGGAACGGTCAGTGGGCCAGCGCGGGCGTGTCCCACGTTCCCCAGATTCGCGCCCGGTATTGCGCCGGCGGCACGCCGAACCAGCGCTTGCAGGCCCGGAAGAAATTGCTGCTGTCGACGAAGCCGAGCATGTCCGCCACGTCGGTGAGCGTGTGGCGGTCTTCCGCCAGGTACTGCTGCGCCAATTCGCGGCGGGTGCGGTCGAGCAGGGATTGGAACGACACCGACTCCTCCTGCAGCCGCCGCTGCAGCGTGCGCTCCGCGAGGCCCAGGCCCGCGGCCACGTCCTGCCGGCGCGGCTCGCCATGCGGCAGCCGGCGCGCGATTTCGGCGCACACCAGGCTGCTGGTGGTGGTCTGGCCCAGCAGGTTGAGCTGGTCGTCCAGCAGGTGCTCCTGCATTTCGCCGAGCGTCGGGTGGTAGGTGGGCAGCGGCATGGCCATGTCGGTCGCTGCCAGCAGCATGCGGTTGGCGGGCGTGTTGTAGCGGATCGGGCAGCCGAAGGCCTCGCGGTGCAGCCGGTCGTCGGCCGGGGACGGGTAGACGAATTCCATGGCCAGCGGCTCGATTGCACGGCGCGTGAGCCACTGGTATTGCATGAGCCCGGTCAGCAGCGCGTATTCGACGCGCTGGCGTGGAATGGGCAGGCTGCCGCCCGTGTGCGCCATCACCAGCCAGCAGCCGCGTGGCTCTGGCTGCATCGAGAAGGCGGTCGCATCCGAGATCACCGCCATGTATCGCGTGAGCAGCGTCAGCGCCGAACCCAGGTCGGCGCTGCATGACATGGCGTGGCCGACCGTGCCCAGCTTGCTGTGCGTGGCGGCCAGGTCGCGATGCAGGCCCAGCGTGGGCTTGCCGGCGCGCGCCACCGCCAGTTGCCAGAGCACGGAGATTTCGTCGACCGGCACGCGCGCGTTCTGGCGGTGCAGCGAATCGGGGTCGAAACCGGCCTCGCGCAGCAGCGAGGGCACGTCCAGACCCTCGGCCTCGAACATCGAGAGCACGCCTTCGAGCCAGGCGGCCGAGCTGGTTCGCAGTTCCGGTTGCTGCCGGGTGCCGTCCGGCCGGCGTTGCGGGCGGCGCTGGGCATGCGGCATGGAGGCTCCTGAAGTCATTGAATTGGCTCGCTTGCGATAGCGGGGGAAACGCGGTCCGTTTCTAGAATTTTCTGGCGGGTCCGGTCGGCCGGAGTATGGCCGCCGGACACCGACGCAGGAATTCCGATTAACCCGGTGTGGAGACAAACAAATGAATACAGAGACAACGGAAAACCAGGACCCGACCAGGCAAACGGCGGCAGGCGCAGTAGCGCGCGCCATGGCCGTGACGGCGTGCATTGCGCTGTCCGCCTGCGGCGGCGGCTCGGACTCCGGCTTTACCTTCACACCGATCGTTCCGGTGGCGCCCCCGCCGCCGGCCGCACCGCCCCCGGCCGCCGACGGCCCCATGGTTCGCCAGACCACCGCCGGCAAGATCGAGGGCGTGGACGACAGCGCCAGGACGGGCACCTGGTTCTGGAAGGGCGTTCCGTTCGCGCAGCCGCCGGTCGGTGCCCTGCGCTGGCGCGCGCCGGTGGAGCCCGCGGCGTGGAGCGGCATCCGCCCGGCCGCGAAGTTCGGCAACGCCTGCCTGCAGATCGGCCGGCTCTTCAGCCCGGGCACCAGCAATACCTACGACGCCACCATCGGCACCAACCTGGGCAAACCGGTCGGCAGCGAGGACTGCCTGTTCGTCAACATCTGGCGCCCGGCCACCGCCGAGAAGAACCTGCCGGTGCTGCTGTTCATTCACGGCGGCAGCAACATCTCGGGCTACACGGCCGATCCGTTGTACGACGGCGCCACGCTGGCCCGGAGCACCAATGCGGTGGTCATTACCGCCAGCTACCGCTTGGGCATCTTGGGCTTCATCAACATGCCGCAACTGCGCCCGGGCGGCACCGCGGGCGACGACTCGGGCAACTTCGCGCTGTTGGACAACATGGCGGCGCTGCGCTTCATCAAGAGCAATGTCGCGAACTTCGGGGGCGATCCGGGCAACGTCACGCTGTCGGGCGAGTCGGCCGGCGCAACCAACCTTTTGGCGGTAATGACTTCGCCGATGGCCAAGGGACTGTTCCACAAGGCTTTCGAGATGAGCGGAGGCATTTCACTTGCGAGCAACCTGCCTGCGCGCACGCTGCCCTCGCTCGCACCGGCCTCGGCATCTCTGGCGCAGGGCCAGGCGATCCTGGAAAAACTGCTCGTGGCGGACAGCACCGTGCCCGACGCGGCCGCCGCGAAGGCCTACATCGGCACGCGCACACCGTCCCAGATCTCCGACTACATGCGTGCGCAGGAGGGCGGTGCGCTCTTGACCACGGTGGTTGCGAACGGTCTGGGCAGCGTTGCGCCCATTCCCGACGGCACGGTGCTGCCGGTCGATCCGATCAGCGCCATTGCGGCCGACAACTACGTCAAGGTGCCCCTGTTGGCCGGCAACACGCGCGACGAGGGCAAGCTGTTCGCATCGCTGCTGGGCACCATCGGCTTTCCGAAGGCGGGCTGGATCGTCACTGACGCTCAGCGCTTTTCGATGATGTTCAACTTCGACCCCGATGCCGCCCCCACGCTCGCGGTGGGTGACATCATCGATTCGTCCTACCTTCCGGTAGACAAGGCAGGCGTCGGCTACAACGCGGCGACTGACGCCATCACGCAGGGCCTGTTCGGCGCCAACCGCGACAACCTGCTCAATACGATGAAGACGCGCCAGTCGAACATCTGGCATTACCGCCTCGACTGGTCGCAGGAGGCCGCACCGTGGAACGATGTGTACGGCGCTGCGCACGCCTTCGACCTGCCTTTCGTGTTCGGTAACTTCAACGGCTCGCTGCTGAGCAACGTGATGGGCGGCAAGGCCAATCAGCCGGGGCGAGTCGCCTTGTCCAACGCCGTCATGGCGAGCGTCGGCGCCTTCATGCGCAAGGGCGACCCGAACACGCCCGAACTTGGTGCGACATGGGGCGCCTGGCCCTCGCAGATGCTGCTCGACGCCACGCCGACGGCTGCAAAGATCACGCCGGTGAACGTCCCTTGAAGAGCCGCTTCGTTCAATTCAGCAGTGCGGGTTTGTGTCATTGTGGAAGTGGCCGAAGCTTGCGTGAATCTGTTGCTCGCAAGCTTTCATGAAGTCATTTCTTTTAGGAGTCCGTAGATGCTGGGTTTGATGCAAGACCAACCGCTTTTGATCTCGTCGCTGATCGAGTTCGTCGAGCGCCACAACGGCGATGGCGAGATCGTCTCGCGCCGTGTCGAAGGCGATATTCACCGCACCACCTGGGGCGGGATCGCATCGCGTGCCCGGCAGGTGGCCAATGCGCTCGACGGCGAGCAGTTGCTCTTCAGCGACCGCATCGCCACGCTGGCCTGGAACGGCTATCGGCATCTGGAGCTGTACTACGGCGTGAGCGGCAGCGGCCGCGTGCTGCACACCATCAACCCGCGCCTGCACCCCGACCAGATCGCCTGGATCGCCAACCACGCCGAAGACCAGATCCTGTGCTTCGACCTCACGTTCCTGCCGCTGGTGCAGGCTGTGCATGCCAAGTGCCCCACGATCCGGAAATGGATTGCGCTTTGTGATGCCGACAAGCTCCCGGCCGACAGCGGCATTCCCAATCTGGTGAGCTACGAAAGCTGGATGGGTGCGCAGTCCAATGAATACGACTGGCCCAGCTTCGACGAGAACTCCGCGTCGAGCATGTGCTACACGAGCGGCACCACGGGCAACCCGAAGGCCGCGCTCTACAGCCACCGCTCGACCATGCTGCACGCCTACGCCGCGGCCTTACCCGACGTGATGCGCCTGTCGGCGCGCGACTCGGTGCTGCCGGTGGTGCCGATGTTCCACGTCAACGCCTGGGGAATTCCGTATTCGGCGGCGCTGGTGGGCTGCAAGCTCGTGTTCCCCGGCCCCGCGCTCGATGGCAAGTCGGTGTTCGAGTTGATCGAATCCGAAGGCGTGACCTTCGCCGCCGGCGTGCCCACCGTGTGGCAGATGATGCTCGGCCACATGCAGGCCGGCGACCTGAAATTCAGCAAGCTGAACCGCACCGTTATCGGCGGCTCAGCCTGCCCGCCGGCCATGATCACGGCGTTCCAGCAGAAGTTCAACGTCGAGGTGCTGCACGCCTGGGGCATGACCGAGATGAGCCCGCTGGGCACACTCTGCACGCTCAAGAACAAGCACGAGTCGCTGTCGCCCGAGGCGCAGCTGCAGATCCGCATGAAGCAGGGCCGCGCGATCTTCGGCGTGGACATGAAGATCGTCGATGGCGACGGCAACGAGCTGCCCTGGGATGGCAAGGCCTACGGCGACCTCCTGGTCAAGGGGCCGTGGATCGTCAAGGAGTACTTCAAGGGCGAGGGCGGCGATCCGCTCATTCCCGATGCGCAGGGCCGCGGCTGGTTCCCCACCGGCGACGTCGCCACCATCGACGCCGAGGGCTACCTGCAGATCACCGACCGCAGCAAGGACGTGATCAAGTCCGGCGGCGAGTGGATCAGCTCCATCGAGATTGAAAACATCGCCGTCGCGCACCCGGCTGTGGCCATGGCCGCCTGCATCGGCGTGTTCCATCCGAAGTGGGACGAGCGGCCGATCATCGCCGTGATGAAGAAGCCCGGCGCCGAAGTCACGCGCGAGGAACTGCTGAAGTTCTACGAAGGCAAGACCGCCAAGTGGCAGATCCCCGACGACGTGGTTTTCGTCGAGGCCATTCCGATCGGCGCCACCGGAAAGATCCTGAAAACGAAGCTGCGCGAACTGCTCAAGGACTACAAGTTGCCAACGCTCTGAAGCACCGCCAGGGCCCCGCCGCACTGTCGCGCACGCGATAGGAAGAGCGCTCCGGCGGGCTTCCTTGCGGGCAATCCCTGTGCGGCGAAGAAAAGGGCGCTTGTACGCTGGCATCCCGCCTCATACCCGCCATTCATCCAGGAGACTCTTCATGCAATTTGCTCTCAAGTCAGTCGCTGCTTGTGCCATGTTGGTGAGCGTGACGGCCGCGTTCGCCCAGAAGGGGGAAACGGTCAAGATCGCCTGGCTGGACCCGCTGTCGGGGCTGATGGCCGCCGTGGGCACCAACCAGCTCAAGACCACGCAGTTCCTGGCCGAAGAGTTCAACAAGAAGAATGCGTCGGGCGTGAAGTTCGAGATCATCGCTATCGACAACAAGCTGAGCCCGCAGGAAACCACCGCCGCGCTGCGCTCGGCGCAGGACCAGGGCGCGCGCTACATCACCCAGGGCAACGGCTCGGGTCCGGCGCTGGCGATCATCGATGCCATCGAGAAGAACAACGCGCGCAATCCCGGCAAGGAACTGCTCTACCTGAACTACGCGGCGGTCGACCCCGACCTCACCAACAGCAAGTGCAGCTACTGGCACTTTCGCCTGGACGCCGACACCTCCATGAAGATGGAGGCGCTGACCACCTGGATGAAGGACCAGCCCGACATCAAGAAGGTCTACATCCTCGGTCAGAACTACGCGCACGGTGTGCAGGTGTCGAAGTTCGCCAAGGAAGACCTGAAGATCAAGCGCCCCGACATCCAGATCGTGGGCGACGACCTGCATCCGCTCGCGCAAGTGCGCGACTTCGCGCCGTACGTCGCCAAGATCAAGGCCTCGGGCGCCGACACGGTCATCACCGGCAACTGGGGCTCCGACCTGTCGCTGCTCATCAAGGCGGCGAACGACTCGGGGCTGGACGTCAAGTTCCTCACCTACTACGCACCGGGCGCCGGCACGCCGACGGCCATGGGCGCCACCTCGGCCGGCAAGGTTTACACGGTGGCCTATGCCCACTACAACATGGGCGGCGAGATCCAGAAGCTGCTCGCCGGCTACAAGAAGAAGATGAACGACGACCTGACGCAGTCATCGATCTATCACACCTTCGCACTGCTCGATGCAGCCTTCGTCCAGACCAAGTCGACCGACCCCGTGAAGGTCGCGGCTGCGCTGGAGGGCATGAAGATCAAGAGCTTCAACGGCGAGGTCGAGATGCGCAAGGCCGACCACCAGTTGCAGCAGGGCCTGTACATCTCGCGCTGGGAAAAGGCGAGCGCCAAGTACCCCTACGACGCCGAGAACACCGGCTACACGAACGTCCCCGTGAAGTACTACGAGTCGTATGTGGCGAGCACGCCGACGACCTGCCAGATGAAGCGCCCTTAGGCGTCTTTGTGAACGCATTTCCTACTCGGTGGTAGCAACGCTCTACCGGCGGGTAGCAATTGGAGAAATGCGCTGTCGCCTGCGCGATAGAAACGGGCCTTTGCGGCCACCCCCTTACGGGCATTCCCTGAGGGGAGGGGCTGCGAACGCTTGTACGCTCGTGCAAGGCTTTTTGATTCGGTTTGACCAGGAGATATAGATCGTGAAGTTCGCTCTGAAAATCGCTACCGCCGCCATCCTTGCCGCGAGTGCCACCGGTGCTCTGGCCCAGAAGGGTGAAACCGTCAAGATCGCATGGCTGGACCCGCTCTCGGGCCTCATGGCCGCGGTGGGGACGAACCAGCTCAAGACCTTCCAGTTCCTGGCCGAAGAATTCAACAAGAAGAACGCGGCCGGCGTGAAGTTCGAAGTCATCGGCATCGACAACAAGCTGAGCCCGCAGGAAACCACCAGCGCACTGCGCTCGGCCATGGACCAGGGCGCGCGCTACGTGGTGCAGGGCAACGGCTCCGGCCCGGCGCTCGCCATCATCGATGCGCTCGAAAAGCACAACGCCCGCAATCCGGGCAAGGAAGTGCTGTACATCAACTACGCGGCCGTCGACCCGGACCTCACCAACAGCAAGTGCAGCTACTGGCACTTCCGCCTCGATGCCGACACCTCCATGAAGATGGAGGCGCTCACCACCTTCATGAAGGACCAGACCGACATCAAGAAGGTCTACCTGATCAATCAGAACTACTCGCACGGCCAGCAGGTTTCCAAGTACGCGAAGGAAAACCTCAAGTCCAAGCGCCCCGATGTGGAAATCGTCGGCGATGACCTGCATCCGCTGGCACAGGTGCGCGACTTCGCTCCGTACATCGCCAAGATCAAGGCGTCGGGCGCCGACACGGTCATCACCGGCAACTGGGGTTCCGACCTCGCGCTGCTCATCAAGTCGGCCAACGACTCGGGCCTGAACGTCAAGTTCTACACCTACTACGCCGTGACCAACGGCACGCCGACCGCCATGGGCGCGGCCTCGGACGGCAAGGTCTACCAGGTGGGCTACAGCCACTACAACGCGCCGGGCCCGGTGCAGCCGCTGATGAACGAGTTCAAGAAGAAGTTCAACGACGACCTGTACACCACCGACATCTACACGGTCTACGCGATGTTGAGCGAAGCCTTCGTGCGCACCAAGTCGACCGAGCCGGTGAAGGTCGCGGCCGCGATGGAAGGCATGAAGTTCAAGAGCTTCAACGGCGACGTCGAGATGCGCAAGGCCGACCACCAGCTGCAGCAGGGCCTGTGGATCACGCGCTGGCAGAAGGCCG
>Ga0163161_10000148_pt1 | contig 64169 bp, 48 predicted proteins | sample S45metaG_FD_129847 | JGI IMG/M metagenome (GOLD analysis project Ga0163161, IMG submission 129847) | Switchgrass rhizosphere microbial communities from Kellogg Biological Station, Michigan, USA - S4-5 metaG | ecosystem: Host-associated > Plants > Roots > Rhizosphere > Soil | place: USA... | reverse complement strand
ATCATTAAGTTTACAGAATATCGCTTTGTCCAAAAGTGATATGGTTTAAAGTTAGTGCTAAAGCCAGAACCAAACTGGTGCACTATGCCTCGGAATGTGGTGTACTTTGTTCGGAATAATCAGGTTGATGTTAAGAGAACTCCTATCATTATGTTGAATGTCTAAGAAGGTTTTTATTGAGTCGGAGATAATTGGAGTAGTTTTTAGTATTTTTAGGTCTAGTTGGAAGCATGCTATGCATTCCGGAGATCATATCGATTCTGGTGAAATCGTTCAAAATGCACTTCCGGACACTTACGATTATAATGACCGTGAACGTTATCAAGGCAGTTCTGGATCCAAAGAGGAACCTGTTGATGTTTGCCCAGATATTGACTGGTTGTTTTCTTAAAGAAAATTATATCGAAAACTATTTCAAGTCAAAATTCTACTTTTAAAACACATATTCGACTTTACATTTCAAATGATTTAGGCAAGCGCTATTGTCATGCCTATCTTAAATGATTAACTATTGGATTTTATCCAAATAGAGATGTCTTCCAAAACAATTTCATGCTCATATACACCGTGCTTTAATTTACCAAACCCTTTTCTATCCAGGTTATGTTGAATAAAATTTAAGTTACGATATCCTAGGGGCGTGTTTGACGGAATTGTTTTGATTAATAATTGTTCGATGAAAGTCTCTTTTCCCAGAACACCTATGTTGGATTTTAGAAAATTTAATAGTAAGATCAACAGCAGCGTAATCAAGGGGAGTGCCAGGTAAATCAACCCATAATTTGACCATATGACGAGCTGAGATAATCCTGGAACTTTACCCCAATTGTCATCAATGATGTAAACCTTGATCAACATCGCGCTCATCACCAAAAATAAGATCACCCTTATTTTACGGATAAAAAAGTCATAAATAGTAAATAACGGCTCCCAGATCCTGTACAAGAATCGAAACCAAAGCTTGATTTCATCACTATAATCAATCAAGGTTAACATTGGGAAATTCGCGTCTTTTTTGTAAAGAAGAAGCTCATCTGCCCGATGCCTAGCAGAGCGATCAATGTGCTGGCACTTTCTTAGCATTTTATTCAAGCTCCATGCTTTAAATCTCTCCGTGAATCTTATTCCAATAAAAATGAAAATCAAAACGAGTGATATCGCAACATACCATTTGAAAGATGCAAGCCAAGGGATAAACTTGTATATGTATTTTGGCGTCAATACGAACAAAAGAACCAGCGCACCTGAAATTGCTTCAGATAGGTGAAGTGCATGGATATTAAGGCTTCTCTCAAATGCTCGAAGGGATGCATTTAAAAAAGGGGTAGCCATTGTAATAAGTTTGAAATCATTATTGTGCGGCATATCCCTAAGGGCATACATTGCAATGTTGCCACCATGACTATGTGCAATAATGATCTTTTGCTTGTCTGGATATAATTCTTGCTGCCTTTGCAGTTCTATTACTAGCGCTTTGGCTGCTGATGTTCTTGCGGCGCTTCTATTCTTTCCAGACCACTCTAAAGTTTGATAAGAGACTGGGCTCGCAAGTTCTTTTTCCAGATTTTGGCAAAACTGTTCTTCATTTTGCGTCCAGGGTGCTTTTGGAGCAAAGGTTCCATGGACCAGCGTAATTAGATATTCCATTTAGAGTCGTTAGCTGGCAAAGGTAACGATTGCTAAAATTAATTCCCAAAACAGAAACAAATCCATCATACTTTATGCGATTCTACCGCCGACTACCAGTTCCAAAAGTTTCTGTTTTATCAACTGTATCATGTCATCCGTAGTGACCAGCGCATCGATCTCCTTTCGGGTGATTACAATAATCCTGCGTCCCATAGCAAGATGGGTCGAGATCGTGTTATGGGCGGCTTGTAGGTCAGCAGAATTGCCAGTTACGCCCTGGCTGGCGATCAAGATCCCGAAATCCAGTCCCCGGCTCTGAAGCTTCGAAAGGAACCAGCTTACCTCAATACTGGAAACAGGGTTGGTCCAGTTTTTACACTCGATGAGCAAAATATTAGGCAGAAAATGAAGTCCACCAATACTCTTTTCATTCCAAACCGCCACATCTATTTCTTCATTTGCAAAAGTGTTTTTTGTGTTTCGGGTCGGTGTGTTCACTCCAGGCAGTTTTTCAAAAAGATATGCAGTCAAATCTTCAAAGGCCTTGCCCTTAATTTGGCTGGTTCCTCCATGATCACAGTCATGTAGAAATGCAGCGAGGATCTTTTTTGAGTACTTCGCCATCAACCGTGAACTAACCTGTTTCTGATATTTTTAATTGACGAAGCGAAACCTTTCGATTCCAATTCCTCCACTAGTTCGGGAATCGAGATGAAAAGTATGTCCCCAAAGGTAGCGATATCTCTTTCTCTAACGTTCTCCAATCTGTCGTAAAAAACAATGATCGAACTGCCAATAAGGGTTTTCCATTTTCTGATTTGATCTTGCAGGTTTTCCAATATCCTTCTGTCAATCCTTTTTTTGATCTCAATGAGAATAGGGTTACCCATCATTGGCGAAAGCGCATCGCTCCATATCGAAAAGTCAGCACCAGAATCACTTCCACCTGAGTTAGGGTTTTTGGCAAAATTAACGCCGTAAGCTTCAAAAACCGAGACGAAAAACCGATCATAGCCCTCGTACGAATTATTGCTTATCAGATCATATTCCGCTTTCACATCAAAATACGATTTCATAGGCACCATTTCACCCCCGCCATACATTTGTGGTAACTTGATCGCATGATTTCCGGCTGGCAACATCTCTTTTTTTGGAAAGGTGTTTTCCAGAAACAGTTCGAATACAAATCGGATCTTCTCGATTTCTGTAGGCAGAGCACTCACGTAAGGGGTATCCATTAGGAAAGTACGCTCTTGACCACCAGAGAAAATGGAAAAAATTGGCTTTCTACTAGCCACGGCAATACCAGCTTCGAAAGCGATATGGGGATTGTCTTTCGAATAGACAAAAAGTAAAAAGTCACATTGAAACACTGCATCCCTGATACTTTCTTGCAAAGAGGTGCCATATTCCATGTTCATCTGCGAATCCAGTACTGCAACATTCAGGGCACTTAGCATCTGCTTGAGCGGGCCCACATCATCACCAAAACTATAAGAAAGGAATACTTTTTTCATAAGGGTTCGAATAGCTAGCAAATTACGAAAAAAAACAAATTTGATAGTCTCAACAGCCAATCAAAAAAATGTTTTAATCTATATTTCAGCTATTGAAGGGTTAAAGAAAACACTACTGAGAGCTAGGGAATTCTGAAGTGAACTCTCATCGGAGTGGATATCCTGAAGGAAAAATATACGACAGATCATATACAAAACGAAAAAGCAAGTTACTATATAGCTAGATCGCAACTGCAAAACCTATATCTTTCCTTTATCACCGGTAAAACACCGAGTATTCTTCTAGACGACTTGAGACGGCTTAGCGATCCTAGAAATCTTAAAATTAAAGGGTATATATTTCATTTTCGTGTTTGATTTCACGAAGTATCAAACCAACATAATATTACAAATCCTAAGAAACATGTGACAAAAAACGAACCTATTCTAATCAAACATCCCAGGTTTTCCCTCAGTATTTATCCTATTTTCATCATAGCCAATCCATATATAATTATAAAAAAGATCTGCTGGAGCTTCAGTTTCCTAAAGATAATCTTCTGGAAAGAAAATCAATTTTTTGTTTCACGAATTAAGCGTAACTAAATTTTCAACATGCCCTTAATAATCGTATTTTGCCCTTTTAACCCTGACCATTTGCCTCAGCCTTTATTTTAATCAACGCTCCACATGCTTGAACTTGATCCCAACACCCCTAAAGCACTAAAGGGACCGATAAACCAACTCTACCAGACCCTATTCGACCCGGCCAAACGCCTAAATGAGCTCCCAAACCTGTTGAACCTCCAGGACCAAGGCCTGCAAAGCCCTGACAACCATAGGGCCATCACACTCGACTACAAAGACCAGACCCACAACCTGGAAATCTTCCATTACGTCCGCGATAACGGCAACTGTCTGGCCATCTCCAACCCGGCAGCGGGCAACCTGATACAGCTCGTCCTTGAACGATTCGCCAAAGCAAACAAAGGAATTCTTGAATTCTTCCATGATGGCAGCATCACCGGAACTGAAGGGTCCAACAGGCGCAAGAACCTATTCGACATCCAGCAGGCCCAAGGCACGCTCGACATCGCTGACGACTACAAACAAATCCGCCTGGGCACATTGCCCAAAAAATACACTTTTGAAGACGAAACCTTTACCCGCTTCCTCTCCAACTTCATCATCTATGCCCTCGAGCGGAAAACCATCAAAAATATGCTCATCGACCAATATCCGGAGAACACACAGAACACCGCACTTTCCCCTTTCAAAAATTTCATCCAAAAGCTCATGGCCCAGGCTGCCATAGAGAGACCGGATACCTATTTTTTCAACACCGAAGTCCACAACGATACCTACATATGGGTTTCAGACTACGAAGAAATCCTCGGTGATACCCCCGCGCATTACGAGATCATCCTGCGCAGCGTCACCAGCCCCATGAAAGGCAAAAAAGACCTCAGGGTCTGCATCGACATCCATTTTGAAAAAAGCAAGAAAGACACCAGAAAGGTGATGGAAATGCTGGGCAAACTGCCCGAAAAAATCAAGGAAATCGACTGGCAGGATGGCAAAAGCCTTACCTATGAAGAACACTACGAGCTGGAAGACCCCGAACTGACCGGCAAAGTCATCGGTGCCCTGGACTACTTCCGCCACCGCATCCAGGACCGGCTTAGCGAAATCGTACAGGAGCTCTACCACAAAGTCACCATCCACAAACTCCTGGTCAACCTCACCTGGAACAGCAACAATTGGACATCACCCAGCGGCGATAAAAGCAACCACGACTGGGTAAAGAACGGCGGCGTACCCATGGAGAGCTGGAACTTCGACAGGGAGGCCAAATGGAACACCCCCGATACCCTCTACGGCAATGCCACCTTTACCAACAGGCCCCAATTCAGCGGACCCGCCATCTTCCTATTCCATTCCCAGAACAAGATCGTCGGCTTTTATGGCGAAGCCGCCCTGTGCGACCGTAAAATAGGCGAAAACGAGAAAAACCTGCAGGGCCGTCGGGAGCTGTCCTTTGTGCTGGAAAACAAAATCGACCGGGCCAAAGAGTCCGGATACCTCGAGGACAAACAGCGGATCGGACAGACCGGCTTCAATTACCTCCGAAAAGACCAGACCGTACTGGATATCCTGGATAAGGCCCTCATGCTCAATCCCGGACAGTCCTCCCAGATCAATGCCCTAAAAAAATGGTTCATCGGAACCGCCAGCCCCAAAAACCCAGCCCAAAACAATATGCAGCAGCCCAAAAACCAGATCCTGTTCGGTCCTCCGGGAACCGGCAAGACCTACCAAACCATCAATAAGGCACTTGAAATCATTGCCGAGAAAGAAAAGCTCGAGCTGGACTGGAAGGACCGGAGCGCAGTCAAAGCCCTGTATGATGGCAGGGTACAGGCCGGACAGATCGTCTTCACCACCTTCCACCAGAGCCTGGGATACGAAGACTTTATCGAGGGCATCAAGCCCCAGAAACCGGCCGCCGAAGGCAGCCCCATCAGCTACCTCGTCGAACCCGGCCTTTTCAAGGCCCTCTGCGACAATGCCACCAGCCCATTGCAGCTGACCAGGCAAAACAGCGAAAGCTTCCAGTCGGCCGCCTTTTTCAAAATGTCCCTGGGCGGAAAGCTGCGCCCCGACATCCATGACTACTGCCTCCACCACAACGTCATCGGCCTGGGCTACGGGAGCGACGAGGACTTCAGCGCCCTTGCCCAGCTCAAGACCTGGGAAAGCTTCCGCGATACCTTCAGGGAAAACTATCCGGCACTGGTCGCCGAGAGCAGATACAACATACAGGCCCTCTACATCTTCCAAAGGATGAAAATCGGCGACATCGTCGTGGTCACCAAGGGCAACCAGACCATCGATGCGGTGGGCCGCATCACCGGGGACTATTTCTACAGCAGCGAAAGCCCCATCGAATACCACCAGTTCCGGCCCGTGGAATGGCTGGCCAAGAACATCAACCAGTCACCGGAAAACTTCTTTGGCAAAAACATCAGCCAGCAGACCATCTATGAATTCTATCCAGAAGATGTGAACAGGGATGCCTTCAGGCAGTTCTTCAACACCGGTACCAGCGGTCCCAAAAACTACGTGATGATCATCGACGAGATCAACCGCGGCAACGTATCGGCCATCTTCGGCGAGCTGATCACCTGCATCGAGGAGAGCAAAAGGCTCGGCCGTCCGGAGGCCGTCCGGGTAACCCTGCCCTACAGCAAGGACAGCTTCGGCGTACCCGAGAACGTCTACCTCATCGGTACGATGAACACCGCCGACAGGAGCGTGGAAGCCCTGGACACCGCCCTGCGCAGGCGTTTCAGCTTCACCGAGATGCTGCCCATGGAAAACCATGAACTCCTCACCGAGGTTGAAGGCATCGACTTAAAGGGCAAGCTCAAAAAGATCAACCTGAGGCTGGAAAAACTCATCTCGCGTGACCACACCATCGGCCATTCGTTCCTGCTTTCCCTGGACGGGCACCAGGCCCTCTATGATGCGTTCTACAATAAGATCATCCCCCTTTTGCAGGAATATTTTTTCGGGGACTACGGCAAGATCGGCCTGGTACTGGGCAGTGCCTTCATCGCAGAGGATCCCGCTTCCAAAACCGGGGAGAGTCTTTTTGCTTCCTTCGACTACCAGGACCAGGACCTGCTGATGGAAAAAAAAGTTTACCGCATCGAAAAATTCGAAAACGACACCATAGGGTTCTTAAACGCAGTCCGGGAGATCTAACATGTACAACCTCAAAGTTTTCGAGCACCAGACCATCCGGGCAGGGCAGGAGCTCCTCTTTTTCAAAGGCGGAAAAGTCGAGACCCTGCCCCTGCAGGAGAAATACATCACCGCCCTTTGGAAGATGTACGATGAACAGGCACGTCCCTTTTTCACCCCCACGAGGGGCGGCATCCGCTTCTGCGAATGGGTAGGGGTGATCAGAGTGCTGGACCTGACCCTGGAAATCCTGCCCAAGGCCGACAATAAGGACAATTACCTCGAGGAGGCCGAGCAGAGCAAATGGCAGAGCATCCTGGTCGACATGCTGCGCATCTGCCGCGCGCTCGATACCCCGACCGCCTCGGATGCCCCGCTAAAACTCAAGAGCAATAGCATCCTGGACCTGTATATCGAGCGCTTCATCCAGGAAGTGAACTTCCTGCTGCATACCGGCCTCATCAAGCGCTATAAGAAAATCGAAGGCAACAGCACCGCGCTCAAGGGAAAGCTTTTGCCGCAAAAGCACTTTACCAAAAACCTGGTGCACCAGGAGCGGTTCTATGTGGCCAAGACCAGCTACGACGCCGACCACCTGACCCACCAGATCCTCTACAAGGCCATCAAAGCCCTTCCCGGCATCTGCAACAACCAGTACCTGGTCTCTCGGTGCTACCAGCTGCTGCTGCATTTTCCAGAAGTGAGCGACATCAAGATAGATGCCACGCTGTTCGATAAACTCAACCTGGACCGCAAGTCCGCCCATTACCGCTCGGCGCTGGAAATCGCCAAGCTCATTCTGCTCAGCCTGCGCCCGGACATCAGCAGCGGGGCCAGCAGTTCCATTGCCATCCTCTTCGACATGAACAGGCTCTGGGAGGAGTATATTTATCGCATGCTGCAAAAGGCCAACGATGGCAGCCTGAAAATCTATGGCCAGCGTTCGGCCAGTTTCTGGAAACACCAGCACATCAGCCGCTCGCTTAAACCTGATATCATCATCGAAAAAACCGGCCATCGTGGGACCAACGAATACATCGTGCTGGATACCAAGTGGAAAAACCTTCATGGACAGCTCAGGAATGTCAGCATGGACGATCTGCGGCAGATGTTCGCCTACCACCATTACTTTGATGCCTCAAAATGCTATCTTATCTATCCTGGAGAAGAGTACCTGCAGGACGGAAATTTTCATCGCCAGAGCCATTTCGACAGGCGCGAGCTGGGTACGAAAACCTGCGGTGTCATCATTTCCAAAGCCTGGAAAGGGGAAACAGAGAAAAGCTGCCTCAATGATGATATCGGGAAACAGATTCTCCGTGCACTGAAGTTGGATGTATCCAGCCCCACCGGTACACCTGTCCACCAAAGCTTATCCCCAACTTCGGGGTTTCAGAATGATTAACGCCCATCCTTAACAAAAATGACCGACAACTTTTTCAAACTTATTGCCATTATCCCATTGGCTAAATGCGATACGCTATACACCAAAACCCTTGAGGCCGGAAAACCCTATCGTTTGCACCACGAGTATCAGATCCAAATGGATGAAAAAAAATCCATGGTCAAATCGGTAAAGGTAGATCCCAAAAAAGCGGCACCGGAAAACCTCTACCGGCTTTCCAACGGCATCGGCCTGAGCTTTTCCGCGATCGTCGGAAAGAATGGAACCGGAAAGAGTACGCTGATGGAACTGTTCTACCGGGCGATCTATTTTATCGGGGTCCAAAATAAATTCGGCACCAAATACCTGTTAAGTTCCAGCGTCCAAAAACTGGAGGGCCACCTCAGGTGGCTACAGGGCGAACTCCATTATTTATTGACGGCTGCAAATATGTCTTATAAGGGCTATCACGTACCGAAAAATGCCCCAGAGAAGTTTGAAGCCCCAGAGGATTTTTCTCTATATCTACTAGAAGTGGTGCGGAGACATCAGTTGCGCTTCGGCATCGATAGGGCAAAGGATTTTTCGGCCCTTCCACGGATCATTGCGGCAGAGCTTAACAGCCACATCGCGGATTCCAGCGCAGAACTCATAGAAGAAAAAAAACGTGAAAAGCAGATGGAAAAAGGCTTTCGAGTCTCGATTTTATATCAGATCGGAACGCAGGTCCGTGAGCTGCTTTGTAATGATGGAAAGGTATCCCAATCCCAGTTTCTTCCTGATGGCGAGCGCGACACGCAGTGGAACGGGGATTTCGACCTGGAGGAGTTTTTCTACACCATCAGCCTGAACTATTCCCATCATGGCCTAAACGCAAAACATACCGGTCGGTGGATCAACAAACTTTTCCATAAAAACGATGCCTATATTACCCCATTGGTCCTCAACCCCATGCGGGAGGACGGCAACGTTGACATCAACAAAGAACTGCAGCTTTCCAAGGAAAGGCTGGCCACCACTATCCTATATGAGCTTATCCATAAGGGCAACAGCCTCCAGCTGGATAAATATGAAATTTCCAGTTTTCGCTTTACCCGCAAAGCGAATGCTAAAACGGATCCGGAACGTAAGGGCGCAAAAGTGCAGCATTGGGAACTGATCAAAGAAAAATACGGCGTGGAGGAAAGTATGGCGAACAATAGGCCTAACGGAGTCGCCGCTTTAGAATACCTGTCGGCTAAAATCTCCAAGGTTTCCTCAGGATATAACTTTTTGATCGAAGAGCTAGAAGGGGAGAAAGACCTTTCCGGATTTTTGGAAAAAGACAAAAGCCACGTCACCCGAAAAATAAGGCAGACGGCCAATTACCTCAAAGCTGAGCCCGGTCTGCTGGATACGATCTGGAAAACTGATGACAACAATGATCCAGATTACGTGGAGCTCAGTCCAGAAAAAGTTAAAGCCTATATGAGCGGTTTTATAAATGATCTTCAGACCATCGAAGCCTCACAGCTTATCGAATATGCTTTTCCTGCCATTTTTGATGTCGATTTTGAGTTTACCTATCAAGATAAGCCCATCATGCTCAGCGACATGAGCTCCGGGGAACAGCAGCTGATCTTCAACAGCAATGCCATCCTCTACCATCTCTACAATATCCAGTCGGTTGCCCAGAGCGGGCAAAGCAGGAACAAAGCGGAGCGGAAACGCCCGGAATATGGCTATGTCAACATCATTCTCGATGAGATGGAGCTCTACTACCATCCAGAGATGCAGCGGCGGTATGTGGACGATATGGTCCGGGACTTGAACAAACTCAACTCAAATTCGGCCATCAAGGGCCTGCACGTCTGTATTCTGACCCATTCTCCCTTCGTCCTTTCGGATATTCCTTCCAATTCCACCCTGCACCTGTTGGCCGCGGCGGACCAGGAAAGCCGGTACGGGCATAAAAGCTTTGGCGCCAACATCCACGAGCTGCTCCGAAAAGACTTCTTTTTGAGCAATGGCTTTATGGGCGAACATGCCAAAAAACAGATCGGGTTACTGATCGATTCACTCCAGGCACACCAAAATATCCCGGCGGAACTGATCAGGGGAAATACCCAGCCGATTATCGATGAACGCATCAGTTTTGCAAAGGCGCTCGGACTCCCTGAGGCCTTTTTAAGGGACGGCATACTCACCCGGCCGCAGTGCGAAGCGCTGATTGATATCATCGGCGAACCGGTACTCTACCAAAGCCTGATGGAACTCTTTACACTTGCGTTCCCTAAATCCTCACAAGGGTTCATCCAATCCCAGATCGACTTTTTGAACCAATTAAAAGCCCAGTCATGATAGCCGTAGACATTAAAATGGTACAGGCCGTTCAGGAGGCTTTTGCTGATCAGATCCTGGAGCAATATAAACAGGCCTTGGATAAATTAGAGGCGATCGATCAAAAAAAGATCAAGTATGCTTCGCAAAGGGCCTATCTAAAAAAAATGATCAAAGTATTTCGGGCAAACAAACAGATCATGGTTGCCGAGCCAACAGCGCTGGAAAAGTTGATGAAGGATTTCGGAAAGCTCCCAGCCGTCACTAAAAAAAAGGATCGCCAATCCGAAGCGGATGCCAGGAAAAGTTTTCTCAATAAGATTCATACGGCCTTGAACTATAAAGGCCTGCGCACAGCATTCTATCCTGCTTATTTTGCCGAGATCGGGATCAAGGCCTGCGTATATTGCAATTCCCAGCTTGCCATTACCATGGAAAAAGAGCAAGGCTCCTACTCTGCAAGATTTGATGTGGACCACCATATCGGAAAAAACCAGTATCCTGGTCTTGCCATTTCACTATTTAACCTTTACCCTGCCTGCGCGCCTTGCAACAGGCGAAAAAGCGAGGGATTGGTTCACTTCAAATTATACAGCAACGCTGAGGCAGACCTGTTGCGTTCACCCTTCGTTTTTAAGCTCGATGCCCATGCCAAAGCCAAATATCTTTTGTCGCCCAAGACGGCGCAGCTCGATTTCAATCTGATCAATCGCATCGATCCAAAAGGTTCGGCGCATGAGAAATTTTTCAGCATCAATTCCATTTACCGCACGCAAGAGGATGTTGCGCAGGAACTGCTCATCAAAAGCCAGGCCTATGACCCGGCATATAAGCAAATCCTTTTTGAGAAATTCAGTGGCCTGGGGATAACCAGAATCGATATCGAACGCCTGTTGATCGGTAACTATTCAAGTGAAAACGAGATCCACAAACGGCCCTTGAGCAAATTTGTACAGGATCTCGCAAGGGAACTCGGTATCCTCGACACTTAGCCGCGACCGATGGGGCGGCCCGGCCCAAAAGTGTCCCCGTCACCGATCGGCACCTTACTGCGGCTGCAGATACTGTTATAGGCATGCTGGCAGATATCCACCAAGCTCTCCATCTGCAAAATGCCGGTTGCCGATTTCAAGGATAATCGGCAGGGCTTTCAAGCTCTCATGGTTGGCCAGGTATTCCATGGCCCTGCGGAGCTGCGCGAACTCTGTACCCTCATCAAACTCCAGCTGGTCCAGTATGCAGAGCACCCATTCCTCATCCTCAGGCTTTCCTATTTTGACCATGGCCCGCATCGGCCGCTCCAAGCGGTACGCAGCGTATTTGTCCGGTTGTCGGATCAACGGCAAGAGCGCTGCGGTAATCTCTTTCAGTTTCTCCCTCATCCAGGCGCCTCCAATGATTTCGGAAGTTTCGATGAACACCTCCAACTCATAAGCATCCGCCTGGATTTCCTTGAGAAACAATAATTATTGAATCACTAATTGAAAGAAAGTTAATTTTTGGACCTGAATCTTAAAGTTTTATTAAAATTTGATTTACGTGATTGGTGCTATATAATTAGAGATCCATTATCCAACCCCTATGAACCATTCTATGGCAGTTAGAGCAAATAATCATCAGATCGTCCAAATGTGTATTTCTTTCGACATCAAGTGAATATAGAGGTGTTTTATGATGGCATTATGCAAAACCTTTTCCTACATCGCCATATGTAGTGTAAAAATCAAAATGACACAACTCGCATGCTAGATTTCCATATCGTTTTAAATATTGTTGTTTCTTCTTATTTACCAGGCTAATATTTCGCTCTTTGTAGCGGTGGAGCCGATAAAGAATCTTTTCTTCTTTAGCAAAAGAATGTGCTTCTTCAGCAGAAAGAATATTAAGATTAATAAAGTCCGGATTAATTATTGCTTTTTTTATATTTATTGCAATTCGTTTCAATATTTTTTTTGCTCTCTAAACTCCTCAAAAACTTCTTTGTCAAGCTTTGAATAAGATGCCATTCCCTTACCTAAATAACTGGGTTCTATTGCTAAGAAATTACTAAGCTTTAAGCCAACACCATTTGCATTTCTAAATTTAACCGCATCTGGTTTTTCATTGTGAATAGGTAATTTATTTAAGATATCTGATAATTCAATAATTTCTGGATTTTTTGCGTGTATTTCCCCAGGCTTAAGTCTCAAATATAAATCTAATATTAATTCATCTCGATGCCATTTTGGATTTTTCAATTGAGGATTAATTTTGTTGTCCTTTGTTAATCTATTTTATTGGGAAAAAGAAGTTATCAATACAATGTCCTCCCATTGATCCGAAAATCGCTTTACTAATATTTTATTTTTTCGTTATACTTACTATCCAAAACTGTAATTTGAATCAGCATAGATGCTTAGTTAAGGTAAAATCTATCCATTCCTTTCTTGAGCTTTGTATTTCTCAGTCTCAATCTCTGCGAGGGATTTGCCTTCTTTGATTTTGGTAGGAATTAATAAATCTTGGATATTTACATTTAGAACTTTAGACATTAAAGGTAAGCGATATGGTTCGGGATACACCTTATGGTTAATCCATTCAGAAACGGTTCCGAGATTTACCTTCATGAGCTTTGCAAAAACAATATTATTAACATTATTTTCTGACAGAATAGCTCCGATTCTAAATAGGGGTTCTTTTTTTTCTTTCTTAGCCATATTCTTTAAACTTGACTAAAATACAAATAAAGGTGGTTAATAAGAAAACGTAAGTATTTGTTACTCAACTAGATAATATGATTAAATCATACTATATTATGATTTAATCATTATTTTATATGATATAATCATAATTATTAATATATTTGACAATACCTAATAACAGAAATTCTGTATTTAGTTTTTTGAGCAATTAATAAAGAGTCTCGCTCGCCGAATTCTGACAAGTGCAAGAGAAGGGACAATAGGTTTAAATGCTCATGGTGATATTTTGTGTACTTTTGTACGCACTATAGCATCATGGGCTCTATTGTAAATCCATTCTCATGGCCGTCAGAAGCCAGGCGAGATGGTATTTAGAGCCTAGCTATAGTGTTTCTATATCCTATAAGAGACTTGTATAATCCAATACGAGTAATGAAAAGAAGAATAATTACCTGTGAAAAATTACTTTGCCCTATTAAAATTGGGCAAGATTATTTTGCTTTAATTTTTTCTACTCATCTCACATCTCAAACACGGACTACCTGTAATTGTCCATTCGATCCATTGTTTGCTTTAAAACCAAAAAACCCCGTATAGCTTGATAAAATCAAGGCAGGCACGCTGAATAGTTAAATAGAAATAGGTTCTTTAATGATAACCTGCCTTGGTTCTTCTTCCCCGATTATCTCTTCCAAACCAACTAACCAAATCATGAAAATAAAGATAAAAAATATCTTACTGGATTTGCTATGTACAAATTCTGGATATAAAAAACTGGAAAATCAGTCTACAAACTGTTTTCCTACGATAAACACCAAGGCTTTAAGTAACGTCTGCCAAACTCAAATTTTGCGACAGACATTTATCCAAAAAATATGCGCAGTTAGTCTGCTCATTTTTTTTGCATTTACCTCTTTTGCCACATGTTGCCATGGCCAGGGTGTCAATATACCTAGATCTCTAAATATAGGTGATACTTTAAGTAGATCAGATTTAGCCACCATTTTTCAAGCAAGCAACTTACCTAAAAACCGTAAAACCCTTGCATTGAATAACTACAAAGATGATCTGATTATTCTAGATTTTATGAATTCATCATGTTCAGGCTGCATTGCGGCTATTCCAAAACTAGATTCACTTAAAAACAAATTTGATAAGTTAAAAGTCTTTATGGTTTCGTCCGAAAAGATAGAAAGATCACTTTATTTCTTCCAACATAATGAAATAGCAAGAAAGACAAAAATCCCGATGATCTATGGGGATACAATTCTTAAAAAATTATTCCCCCACATGTTTATCTCTCATTTGGTTTGGATAAAAAACGCAAAAGTTCTGGCTATTACGCGGACTAAAGAAGTTAACCAGGAAAATATCAACAAAGTTGTTGTAGGAGAGAAAATAAACTTTCCTATAAAAAATGACTTCATAAAATCCGTTAAAAATGAATAGGCTATTATTTCTATTTCTTCTAGTCATACTACCGTTCATGCTAAAGGCACAATCGATAAGCGGGACTGTGCGCGATAAGGAAAACGGCAACATTATTTCCGGGGCCTCAATCAGATTAGTAAAAAACAGGAATGTCTCTATTTCTGATGAAAAAGGAATCTTTAAAATCGTTTTGATCATGCTCCCGGACACCCTTATAGCCAGCAAGGTGGGCTACAGCCAGTTAAAAATAGCGGTTCAAACACGAACGCCTATCAATATTACACTTGTTCCTGCATCCAACCAACTAGAGGACGTAACGGTAAGTACTGGCTATCAAACAATAGCAAAAGAGAGAGCGACAGGATCTTTTGAGGTGATCGATAACAAAATGCTGAACAGAAAAACAGGAACGGATATCCTAAGCAGGCTCGAAGGAATTACCACCGGTCTTCAGTTTGACAGACGCGGCCAAAGTCCAGACCAAAGTGCAGCAAGCGCGGGAAATATAGTTATACGAGGGATCAGTACGCTTTCCAGTAATATAAAGACACCTCTCATTGTACTCGACAACTTTCCTTATGAAGGGGATATCCTAAATATAAATCCGTCGGACATTGAACAGGTGACGGTATTGAAAGATGCCGCAGCAGCATCAATCTGGGGAGCAAGGGCAGGAAATGGTGTTATCGTAATCACCACAAAAAAAGGAAAGCTTAACAGCTCAACCAAAATCACATTGGGAGCAAACCTGATTGTCTCTGAAAAGCCGAATCTCTTTAAATATCCTAGTATGTCTAGCTCAGACTTCATTGATATTGAGCAATACCTATTTAGGCAGGGCTTCTATGATTCTGCCTTAGGGAACAACACTACGTATCCCGTTCTTTCACCTGCTGTCGAGATTTTCGATCAGTCCAGAAAAAAACTTATCTCCAGGGCAGACTCTTTGCTACTGGTTGATCAGTTGAAAAGTAGGGATATAAGAAAAGATTTCGATAAAAATCTTTACAGGAACGGAATAAGCCAGCAATACAATCTTGGTATAAACGGTGGATCTGAAAAGATGGCCTACGCTGTTTCTGCAGGCTTTGATAAGAATTTCTTTAACCAGATGGGTAATTCATACCAAAGAATAACTTTGAGGGCCCAGAACACTTATAAACCCATAAAAAATATTGAAATACTGTTTGGATTACAGTATTCCAATAGCATTTCAGAAAACAACAGTCCAGGCGGAATAAGCGACATTCAATATGCATCCGGAAAAAACCTTTATCCATATGCCCAGTTAGCTGATGATTCTGGAAACCCAGTTTATTTTGCAAAAAATTATAGATCCGGGTATCTGGATACAGCAGGAAGAGGGAAACTCTTGAATTGGCAATATAGTCCTCTTGACGAGCTGGCCAACGCTAACAATACCAACAGTCTCCAAGGGATACTTATCAATACAGGAATCAGGTACAGAATAAGCGATAGCTGGGCTGCTGACCTTAAATACCAATTTGAAGAAAACAAGACTGCAGCCACAAACCTGTACAATCAACGAACATTTCTGACACGGGACCTGATCAATCAGTTTACATTGCTACAGGGTGAAAAAATTACCTATAGGGTACCATTAGGTTCAATCCTAAATTCAAGTAACAGTACTTTAGGTGTTCATTCTGCGAGGGCACAGCTCAGTTACAACAAACAATGGAATAAACACAATATAACAGGGATAGCTGGTTTTGAAGTCCGGGATGGTAGCAGCAAAAATAACTACGACAGAACATATGGTTACGATGAAAATACACTTTCGATCTCGGGCGTAGATTACATTACCAATTTTACAAAGTACGGTAAACTTGGTACTGGAAGAATCCCCTTCAACACAGGGTTTACCCAGCTCGAAAATCGGTTTGTATCGATGTATGCCAATGCCGCATATACCTTTAAAGATCGATATATCCTATCAGGGAGTATAAGAAGAGATGCCTCCAATATTTTCGGCGCCAGTACCAATAATAAATGGAAGCCCTTATGGTCATCCGGATTTGCCTGGGAAATCAGCAGGGAAGGATTTTATAGTATCGGTTTTTTACCTATGCTAAAGCTACGGGCCACCTATGGAGTCAGCGGCAATACCAACAACAGCATATCCTCCATTCCTATACTTTCTTATTCTTCAGGCGCGAACAATATCATCGCCAATTTACAGAATGCGACAATCCTCTCAGGTGGGAACCCCAACCTTACCTGGGAATCTGTTAGAACATTGAACTTAGGTTTAGATTTTTCTGCGGTCCGGAGCAGGATTTACGGAAGCGTTGAATGGTATAGCAAGAGAACTGACGATCTCATCGCGGGCCAGCTTATAGATCCGACAACCGGTTTTGGGGGTATTTCATCGAATAGTGGTGGAATGTTGGGCGAGGGGGTGGATATCACCCTTAATACGCTTAATTTAAATGGAGCCTTTAAGTGGAGCACAACACTGCTTTTCAGCAGGGCTTCTGCCATTATCACAAAAATCAAGAACGATGTATCAAAGCGCCAGGGCCTCGACTATGCCCTGGGGGACGGCTCACTAATCCTGCAGGCACAGGATACGAATCCTTATGCATTATGGGCATTCAAATGGGGTGGTCTCGATAGTAAAACAGGTAATCCCATCGGTTATCTCAACAGTGAGGCCAGTCAAGACTATACAGCTATTCTGAACGGCACACTTGTAGAGGACCTGGTTTACAAAGGAACTGCACTTCCCCCGTATTTCGGTTCGCTACGAAACAGTTTCAATTATAAGAGCTTCGGTCTCGCCATTAATATGACTTATAAAATGGGGTATTATTTCAGAAAAAAAACCATTTCTTACTATAACCTTTACAACAATGGTGCTTCCTCTCCGGAATTTTCTAAAAGATGGCAAGTGCCGGGCGACGAGTTAAAGACTAATGTCCCTTCAATGATATATCCGGCCATCCCGGCAAGAGACTCATTTTATCAGGGCTCAGAGGCCTCGGTATTAAATGGCAACCATATCCGTATTCAGGACATCAGTTTGAGCTATGATGTGGTACTGAAAAGAAAAAGTGCCTTTCCGGCAAACAGTATATCATTTTATATATACATCAATAATGTCGGTATCCTGTGGCGGGCAAATAAAGAGGGGCTTGATCCCGACTACAACAATGGGAACGCTGCATTCCCTTTACCAAGAAGTATTTCAGCAGGATTAAAAATAAATCTTTTATAAAATGAAAGCAACATACTTGATTTTACTAGTGTCAATCGCAATGAGCTTGGGTTCGTGTAAAAAGTTCCTTGATGAAAAACCGGACAGAAGCCTTTCAACCCCTGATAAACTGCAGGACCTCCAGGCACTGTTGGACGGGGCCGCGAGAATGAACAGGGCAGCAATCGCCCCTATGAATGCAAGCGATGAGTTTTATTTGCAACCTACTGTTTGGACAGCATTGCCAAAGCAATTTGATAAGGACTGCTATGTCTGGTCCCCTGAAACACAGAATGACCAGGACTGGGAGGCACTTTATATTATTGTATATTATGCAAACACGATTCTGGACAACATTGATCGCGCTGGTAAAAACGGAACAGCCGCTGAATACAACAGCATAAAAGGTTCAGCATTATTTTTCAGGGCCCATGCATATTATCAGCTTTCACAGACCTTTGCAGCACAGTTTGACCCTAACACAGCAGAAAGCACTAAAGGTATTGTGTTACGAGGGAATTCAGACTTTTCAATACCTTCGAAAAGGTCCACCATAAAGGAAACCTTTGAACAGATATTAGGGGACTTAAACGAGGCTAAAACCCTTTTGCCTATTGATGTACTTTATAAAACAAGAGTGAACAGGGCCAGTGCCTTTGCGCTGATGGCAAGGACATATCTTATTATGGGCGACTATGACAACGCGCTGAACAATGCATCATCTGCTCTGGAATTAAATAACTGGTTGCTGGACTTCAATGCCCTGGATGCTAGAGCTACTGCGCCTTTGCCTCTGTTCAATGATGAAGTAGTATTTTACTGTAATACCAATCTACCCTTGGTCTCAGTTTCTAGCAGAGCCATAATTGACACGGCCTTATACAGGAGCTATCAAGATAATGATCTTCGAAAATCTGTCTATTTTTCATCTAATGGTAAGGGGGGATACTTTTTCAAGGGAAGTCTAAACGGCTCTACCTCCAATATTTTTAATGGAATTGCAAATGATGAACTTTATCTAATTAAAGCTGAATGTGAAGCCAGGACGGGCAATGCACCTGGATCAATGAGAACACTTAACACCCTGATTCGAAAAAGGTTCAAAACGGGAAGCTTTACGGATTTCTCGGCTGCAAACAGTGACGAAGCACTCCAGCTGGTTCTCGCGGAACGTAAAAAAGAGCTTATTTACAGAGGATTACGATTCTCGGATATTAGACGTTTAAATATGAAAGGTGCCGCGATATTTCTCACTAGAAACCTGGATGGTAAAATTTATAGGTTAGAACCTAATGATAAAAGATTTACTTGGCTCATCCCTCAGAAAGTTATCAGTTTAACTGAGCTTGAACAGAATGAGCGTTAATAAAATTAAATAGGGTACCGTAAACTTACAGTACCCTATTTACTCCTATAAATGACCTATCTTATTTAGTCCACTTTGAAGTGTACACTTTCGCTTTGCTCAGGAAAAGTGGTCGGAGATGGAGTTCCTGGATTCTCAGCTGCCAAAAGGGCGTTTAAATCTGTTTGACTTAAGCCGATTGTTGGATCCTGAGATGGATTCTCTATATAAATCTCACATAACGAAACATCTCCGCTACATCCACCACCACTAGGATTTCGGGTATAGCTTGCCGCTGAGTTTTGACTTCCAGACGGGTTATAACTAAACCAGGTTGCGTCGTATTTTTTTGCTGGTTTAAATGCAAAAGTCAAACCCATGATTGCTACAAGAGCAAATGTAAACATAGCTCCAAGCCATGTTTTTTTAGTATTAAATGATTTGGTATACATACCGATATTGTTTAAATTTAAAATGATTTTAATTATGGTCGCCCTTGTGGCGGGCATTCCGAAAAGGACTGTTCAGCTTTGGACAGCCTTTTTCTTTTTGTCAGGCCTCACGGCCTCGCCGGGAAGAGCGCATATTTTCGAACATGTGGGAAATAAACAACTACTCTCTTTTGGGCATGGGATATATTGGGCTCACTTAATGCAGGCGAACCTAATTTTACCTCTACATTAGCTAGACGTTTCTTAATCATTTTGAGGATTAGCGTTGTAAGCACAGAAAGGCCGGTTCGGAAAATTATTTCCGATATCCGTTCAATCCATATCGCTACCCTTAAAGTTTTCATAATTCATGTCTTAACTAAAATTTACCCTTTGCAACAACCTGGCTGTTGCATGCCCATTTTGAAATATATGCGCTTATCGCTGCGCCTGCGTCCCCTGTACAAAGTCCGGTCAAAACTTACGAGCACCTGCCGGTTTCCGCACCAATAACCTAATCAACTTCTGGGCAGATTATCTTAGCGCTTTGTACTTAACGCCCGGGAAGGGCGGCTGAAAACAGATGCTACCCACCATATTTCAATATTTTTTCCCAATCAATCGGGCCTGTTTTCATTTTTGGGATGTCGTCTTTTCTCTTGCTCAAGCTTTTTGAGGAGCTCTTCCCTCTTAGCGGCACAAATAATGACACTCTCACGCTCCCGCTGATAGTGCATGACCTGTTTATTACCTTGACGGGCCAGCGTTTCCAGTCGCAGGTCTGTTATCTGATCCTCGCATGTGCAATTTTTCTGAGGAAATAGTGCTGCCAGTCCAACGCCAATGACAACTGCGATAATGCCAAAAAGGCTTTGATAAACTTCTCCGCGTTCCGGCTTTTTAAATCTCATCCAAAGAAATTTATACTCTTTTTTTTCAGGGCCTGACGGCTGTTCATTAAAATCATTGTTCATTGCCTATCGGATTGCTTGAATAAATTTAGGCCTATCCTTTCAGAAAAATAGAGGCAAAAAGGACGTTTTTCCGTCAACTGCACCAATTTCGGAGGTGAACTGTCACTCACTTTGATGAATTGCCCCCAATGACTGGCCAATAAAAAGGTCTTTTTGTATTTTTATGAAACTAATAAGGCAGTTTATGCATAGCAAGAAATCAGATGGCAAAAATCTTCCGGATTATTTCAGCTTTGGCTGGATGATGCTGATCTCGCTATGCATAACGCTTTGTTTGAACTGGCCAACTATGAACTCACGGTTTTGGCATACTTTCACCCAAGACTGGTATCACATTGCATGTGCAAATACATTTGCAACCGTTTTCATCATGATAACCTTTACCAATATTTTCACAAGTTATCTGGATTCAAAGTGGCTTTGGGAGAAAGATTTATGGAAAAGGCTTCTTTTTCAGATTCTATTAGGATTTATGGCATCTATACTGATCTGTTATTTTTTCAGTTGGGTTTCTTTTTATTTCCTCAACGTCAATATCAGCTCAACAAGGTATATCCGGAATATGTCCAGTTTACTTGTTCTCATCTGTATCATGATCAATCTCCTGCATATGGTCTATTATTATATCTATAGATCTTCGGAATGGCTAAGTAATACGGCTGGAAAACCAAAACCAGTGCCCGTTTTGTATCTATTTATCCCTGATGGGAAGGGAGAGAAGAAAATTGCAACCGCAGCTATTGCCTATATTTATGTAGAAAACGGGACAACCTATATACAGCATCATAACAGTGAACTTGATGTGTGTTTTATAGCTTTAGACCGTCTCTATAAAAAACTAGACGAAGCATCCTTTTTCAAAGCAACAAGAAGTTATATTGTTTCTTCTGCGGCAGTAGAAGCTTATGCAAAGCTTCCGCAAAAAGGCCTTGAAGTAAGACTGCAACCAGAAACCTCAAAACCTATAAATGTCAGCCGTTCAAAAGCCCCTCGATTTATAGACTGGTTAAAAACAGACTCTAAGTAAAGTTTGCAAGGGATTCATCACAACTTTACGGAAACCCGTAATGATGTCTTTTTAGTTTCTCATACCTTGGCTCACGTTAATTCAAATCAAAATATGAGCACAATTTTTAAAAAATCAGTAATGTCTACCGCCCTAGTTATTTTAGCCGTGATGATGCACAGCTCCTGCAAGAAAGCAGCGCAGGAATCGGTAAAGGAGCAGGAGCAAGTTCCGGTAGTTTTTTCTTATGAGGTGACCTGTGATTACTGTAACATTTCCTATATCGATGCAACCAATCAGACTAAAACAGTAACGAGCAACATGGGCAAATGGACTTATAAAATCGAGAAAAAGATTTCCTTTGACTTGAAGTTAAGCGTTTCATCAATCATTTCAAGTTATCAGATCATCCAGGCTTATATCTTAAAGGACGAGGAAGCGGTATACGGAAATCTCGGTTATAACCGTGCGGATCTTTCCTATAACACCGTTTCTGGAAACGGCACATCAAGTTTTGACAGTTATGTTTCCACCACGCCAACCGGCGGGAACAGCTCAGGTGGAACCACCGCGCCAACCTCTTCAATTTGCGGGGCAAAAAACAAGACCGGAGGCTATTGCAAACGGGTAGTTGTCGGAGGTGGCAGATGTTGGCAGCATAAATAGACTGCCCGGGCATATCTTCAATTGCATTTTACTTTAGCAACGTTTATATCGTTATATTAAAACAAAAATCATGAAAGCATTTATTTTGTCAATAGCACTGATGTTCTGTTATTTTCTTGGCAATTGCCAAAAGATATCTTCACTTGGCACAGTCAATGAAAGCAAGCTAGGAAGATGCACCGGTTCTGCTTATTGTTCGGCGTGTAAAAACTGTTCCCGATGTGCCCACTGTGGGAGTGGAGGCACCTGTGGGGTATGCTCAACTGTTGAATCGCAAACCCCGGTATACTCCAGCCCCCGCAAAAAAGCATCTAGCTACAGGCCGAGATCATCTGCATCTGGTCAGCAGAAAAAGCAATCCTTCAGTGCTGAAAAGAGCAATACGAAAAGTTACGTTTCCGAATCTTTATCAGCGGTAAAGCTCAAAGAAATCAGTCTTCGCTCAGGGCCAGGATTATCCTATCCTGTTATTGAAACGCTTAAGCGCAACCAAAAAGTGAAACGGCTTGCAAAAAAGGGAGAGTGGGTAAAAGTGAAAGTTCTGTCCTCTGGAACGACAGGTTACTGTAATCTGGCAGGACTAAACTAATATCATGTCCGAATAACCTCTAAGCTTGATAGTGGGAGATAAATTCATTTTTATTTATCTCCGTTATTTTTTTCATGTAGAAGCTAAAGCGAAACATGCTGGGATAGTGCCACTGGGGTTTCGCAGGCCGCAAGGCGCGAGGGGATTTCCCTTTCATACCTTCTGATTTTTTATAAAACTATAGTCCTTCCTCTCAACGCTGCATAGCCTGCTGTTGTTGCCTTGCTTTTCTCCTTCTTCGCTTTTCTGCTTCTTCAATAGTATCAGACGCGATATCCGGAATATGTACTGGCTCCATCAAAACTTCCAAAAATTCGCCTATGGTTTTACCGGTAGATTCGAGCATGTTGCCAAAAGAAGAAAAAATTCCCTCAGCGACACCTAAAGCAAGTTCATTAACCACAGATCTGCTCTGGTAATTTTTCATAGACGCCTCCAGCAGAACATCCAGCTGCTCCCTTTGCTGCAAAGTGCCGTTCTTTAAAATATTGGCATAAGCCAGAGTATCTTTAAGGTTTCGCTCAAAGCCAAACTGTTCATCAAACAAAAGCTCCCCACATTGCTTAAAAGCCATCCGGTCAAACTGCCCCATTTTTTTAGAGTGCTCAGCATTTTTACCTTTCGAGCTGTTCATAGGGCTCAGCTTTATTTTATTGGTGATATCCCTGCGGCTGACAATCACCTGTATATGCATCTGATTCCCGTTCTTTTTCTCGCCGCGCTTCCGGCTGCCATCTTTAACCGCTGCATCCTTATGGCTATAATACCGGTTGTGTTCCATCTTACCAAACCAGAGCAGATCCTTATTGCTGGTTATCCCGGGGCGTCTGAAGTTCCTGGCGTATTCATCCATTACTTTCTCCGTATATGCTTTCAGCACATTTTTCATATCAGGATCCCCAACCGATTTCCTTAAGTGCTCTAGTTCCTTTTGGCTTGGGCTGATGTTGATCAGGAAAAACTTGGCCTCATGTCTCCCCAGCTTTGCATTGTTTCCATCCAGTGCCCGGCGTACTTCATAGGCCTCCACATCCTGCCGGTTTCCATTGAACCATAGTTCCGGCTGCTTTAGATCCTCGGTCCGGTTCTCTTTTTCCAGGTAATTTACCAGTCCTCCACTGCTGCCCTTGTTACTGGCTTCCTTATTGTCCGTTATATTGATGTACATGGTTACAAAAGATCAATCTGGTTTTTGGTTATCCTGATCAGTTCCTCTTTCTCTTTGGCTGAAGTCATCATGCTAAATGCATCCCTGCTTTTGATATAAGTGCCAAGTATGTAGTGGAACTGTTTTTTAAGCTGCTCTTTAATCGATAGTTTCACCTGGATACTTTTGAGTATCTCATCAGTATTTGATAGTTTGCTGCTGTAATTTTTGCCGGCTAATAAAAGTTCATTTTGTCCACTCGCCAGGGTAACGCTTCTTTTCTCCAGCTCTCTAAGCAGGTTATTGATGTCCTGCTGGTTACCCGTCATCTTATCCACTTCTCTTTTTATCGGGATAAGCAGTTCGTTTTCCTGAGTCTTGATAAAACCGATGTAATCCTTGTGCTGTTTGAGCAGTGTATTCTTTAATAGTTCATCATTGATATCAAGCGGATCTTTCTTACTGCGAAAGAAGTAATCCACCATCTGCGCAAAAACCAGCCGGTTCGGACGGCCAAGCTTTTGCGCGATCCTGTCCATTTTAAGCGCAGTCTGCGTATTATATTTTATAGTTCTTAAAGTTTCCATTTCAGCTCTTCGTTGTTCGTTAAGTAACTTGTTATGTATATCGCAATATATATTGCCCTATGGATATACAGCTATTTATGCATATACATATCTGTATATCCCAAACCCTCACCAGGGTTCCTTTTTCTTTAATCTTACCGCCGCCAGCGGCCAAGAGAACCCCTGGAGGGTTCTCCAAACAGCCTTTACGCTAGCGTAAGGCTAAGATGGTGAGGCTCTGCCCAACCACCGCTTGCTCCTTTTTCTGGAAATGAAAAAGGACCTTTTGCATGTTGCTTTAGCCTCTCAGAGTTTTTTAGTGGGAGATCATCCCATTCAGATCTCCCATAAGAATTATTCAAAAAAAGTATTTTAAAATGCTTAAATTATTATGTTACACTCACAAAATCCATAGTCGTCCTTAAGATAAATTGCAACTTAACACAGTTTCGTTTTCCAGATTCCAGGATACCCGGCTTCCGAGGAATGGGTTATAGGATGGGCTGTAAAAGATGTATCCAAAAACCTGAAGTTCACCAATACACTTGTGGTAGGTAGAGGTTGAATAGATCTTGGATGAACGCATCAGCTTGCTCCGGCTCACCTGAAAAGGGTGAGTCAACCCAGAATTTTCCGAGGCAAAAATCAGCGCAGCCAATAGGCTCACGTGAAACGCCGAAAGCCTTTGATCCGCCTGAATCCGGTCTTTGAGATAATCAAGATTTTTATTTACGCTCCCCATGCGCCTCCTCTCGAAATAATCTTTTGACAACGGCATTTTCAGGCGTACCATAACCTAGGATACGCCTGATATCCTCACGGCTAAAATATACAATGCGGCCAATCTTGGTAAAGGGCAGCTTGCCGCTTACCCGTAGATGTAGCAAGGTGCCGGCTGAAATTTTCATCAGTTTCCTGACCTCAGAACTTTTCAGGTATTCATCAGGCGTAGCCGTTTGGATTGGAACAATTTTTTTGATCTCTTCGATCAGCTCGCTTTTTAGTTCAAGCAGATCACTTTTGGTTACCAGGTCTAAATTCATGTCTCTTAAAATTTAATGATCAATGCTCTCCAGCTAGCCATAACAAGAAGCTATCTATTTGGAGATTTCACATCAAAAGTGAGAACAGAAACATGTAATCAGATGCCCAATAAAGGTGTTTGGGCATAGCTGCGCTTTAAACTACGCTAATGTTGATTAACAGACTTAACCGCAACAATATCAAAAGCCCTATCCTTATCGGATATGAAAATATATTTGGAGGAGTCTTCAGAGGAAAAATAGTTCTGGGCAGTTGCCAGTGGTATTGGCTTATCCCCATGAACAAAATTCTTGGCAATCATCTTATACCAAGGGCTGAAACCTTGAGTGCTCAACAGTCTTTTACCATTTGGCAATATAAGCTTCTGAAACTGACGCATAAGATCCATGAATGCCGCTATATTGCCATTATTGATTACAATTTTTTCACTCGCCTCATACTGCAATATTTCATCGAGCTGGGCCTGCAATTCTGCTAACTGACTATTGAGCAACGCAATTTCTGAATCTCTTTGACTCAGCATCTTTTCTGTCGAAGTATTTACATTCCACTCATCAATAGTATGTAAGAATTTTTGGAAGGCTTCTAATTTATCAAGGTTAGTGGAGTGAATCTCATAAACGGATCTGAACGGATCCTTAGCGGAATAAAAAGTAATTCGTCTTTGAATGCTTCGGTTTACCTTACGGAAAAATCCTTCACGGCCATCTGGATTCCGTAGCAGATAATGATCGAGGTGAAAGTCATAAAACGCTTTATATTCACCCTCCGGCAGACTGTAAAGTTTCAGGGCAAAGAAATTATCCTCTAATTTTCTATTGGAAAATATTGGATTACCAATCTCATATGGATGTGAAGAGAAATCGAATCTCCCCCTAAATTTAAAAAAACGTTCCGTCATGATAAATTATGGAGTGGGGTTCCCGTTCAGTAACCAGACAGGGAACTGTTAACAATTGATAGCAATATACAACTATTCAGGTCTGTAGGCAACTTCTAGATGTCGCCATTTCTGAATTAGGAAACGTTTAAGTAGGAGACATTTTCTTGACCGTTTGCGGGTGAGGCAGCTGGAAAAATTGGATGGGGATGATTTTTATAAGCCAGACAGTAGGAAGTTTTAATCTAACTTCCCTGGCATTGGCTTCGGTACCGGAAGGCTGGTGCCAGTTAATCGTTCTTTGCAAAATAGATTTTTGGAGCATTATTTTTTTTCAACGCGGTACCCGCTGTATTGCTTATCAATCATCAAATCCCGTCAGTTTTAAAAGCTGGATATTGAATGTCTAAGGGGTGGTGATATGCGCGGTGCATGCCAAAATAAGCTTGGCTTTCGAGATTGTGATAACTACAGGTTTTCCCTAAACAAAGTTGGAGGTATTTGTCGACTTCTCCTAATCCCTTTATGACGTTGGTGGATACCAGACCAGCTTCGTCAATGTATAAGAACCCTTTTTCAAACAATGTGTCACAACCAAATTTGCATGCAGGAAAAACAATATTTGGATCTTTACGCTGCACATCGGTACATTGGGAGCGTTTGTGGATGTGTGCGGCGACCAGGAAACCGACGGGGAAGTTCCGGCCACAGATTGCACAGGCACATTCTCTCTTTCCAAAGAAAAGAATAGACCTTAGAAGGTATTGTTCAAACCTGACCGTAGCGGGTCTAAAGCCATCTGTATGATCCAATGCCATTAGTTTGGCGACAAGTGTTGCTCTGTCTTTTTGAGGCCTCACTCGATTTGAAGATGTCTGACTGGGCAAACTGGAACCACCCCAGCTATCCTTTGAGGCGGCGGATAGGTAGACAAGTTTTTCCCCAAGAACCCGGACCTGTCCATCGGCTTTCTTGAAATCCAACATATAGTCAATCTGCTCGCGGGGAAATCCTTTGCCCATCATTTCTTGGTACAGGGTGGAAATCGGCATGCCGTCGTACCGCTTCCAATTGGCAATGCTTCCCTTGCTGGATTTTAGCAGTTTGAGAAAGGATGTGTGATTATTATCACGCTCATTTCCATAGAAACTTTCTTGTTGTGCGATTCCGGGCCTTTTATTAATGTAACTTGTTAAACTCTTGATATCAATATCTCTGCGGTATCTGGACATCTTTTCTGTTAGTTGGATGATGTTGAGTGGCATTGGTTCCCTTTTTAGAATTTCAAGAGCAACCTCAGGAATTTTTCCTAATATGATATCCTCTCCATCATCGATCCATTTTTTTCGGACAAAGGTACCGGTCTTGCCCAGTGCCTTGAATGTCCTTGAGCCTGCAGAAAGGTTTCCAGATATGGAGCTTTTGTTCCATTCCAGCCCTGGGTAGTTCTCTATCAAAAATTCAAATATATCTTCTACCGCGTGTCCCCTTCGGTCGAAACCAAGGTGGTCAAATGCTTCTTCCAGATATTCTGGTATAGTCTTAATTGCATTTCTCGGTATGACTATCCCATGGTCGCTGACCATGAGGTAGTCAAACTCCTGGTCTATGACGGTTTTTAGACTTTGGGTAATTACTGCGTCATGGCCCTGAACCCTCAATTCGGAATATTTGGACAATATATCTTCGAATGCCCAGATGGTGTCGGTCTTGCGTATCGGGTTGGGGCCTAGCTTATTCCTGAGGTCTTTGATGAAGCTGATATAGTCAAAAGTATATATCTTCTTGCTGATTAGATAGCCGCTGTTCCATCTGTCATCAGTATTGCTACCGACGTATTGGTGTGAATCGCGCAGCAGTACCCCGAATACTCGTGCAATGAATTTTTGGCTGAAATCAGTCGAACCAAAGTCGTTGATCCTATCGCATATTGCCAGTGGTAGGTGTATAAAATCCAGTTTTGCCCATTGGTCCACCTGCAAGTTGTCTGCAAATGGTATTTCATAGGCAAAGCCGAACATGCGGTTGAAATCTCGATCTAGGTCTATCAGTAAATTTCTAACCCGTTCTCCAACTCTTTCAATTACTTCGCCAATCTCGTCGTTGGATAGGTTTGCTTTGTCTTTGTAGGTATTGAAACCAAGTTCTAACACCTTAAAGTTCATCTTCGATCGTTTTTCGGTGTGATTCGAAGTAATTACCGCTTGTAGGAGCTGGAAAAGTTTGAGTTTGCCCCCTTGCATATTGGCCTGAAGTTTTTGTACTACTTCATTGTTGAATGTATAGTGGCGAAGCGTGGTGCGCAGAAGATGGTCTAGGTTGGAAATATTCATGACAGAGCGTTTGCCACGCTATTTACGAAAAAATAGTTGAACAATTTTATGGGCTCTCTTAATTGTTGGATTAATCCATCTACTTTATCCGCTTCTTCTGCCACTGCTGACCATTTCCTAACTACTTTGGCAATCTGAGTTGCGATTTCCCTTGCATGTTTTTTATCAAGGCGAAAATACTCAGCCACATCAATTGCCGATTCGAAATCAAGAGAATTATCATCATCAGATAAATTTAGTGTGAGTCCTGAACCGCTAGGAATGGATCAACATCGTAGGCGGGCGACGAAATCCATCCTTGATCGCTTAATAAGAAACCATGGCTACTTAAATGATCATCAGTATTGGATATACATATATTGAAAACTATACATCTCCAGAGTTGCTCCAGATCCTATTGACTATTAGCACCGTGACGACTGATGAATTCTTCAAGATCGAGATAGCTGATGCCGCTAGCATGATCTGCTCCCAGTACTACCAATACCCGAAAAGTCGGTTGAGAAAAATATCTTTCCGCGCTTATTCTTAATCATCTTATTAACTGCCTGATTATATGATGAATACATCATGTCAAAATGAATTATTTTGTCACAAATTCATGAAATATTTGTGACACTTTGTACTGCCTTTTTTTCGCTCAATAAAGAAAAATGAAATGATATAAAGCGATAAGTCATGACCCGTCTTTGACGGGCAAAATGTTCGCTAATAAGCTTACACCATAAACTATATTTTAATGATTTTACCCAACTAAGATGAATGAGGAATCTAATTAACATTGCTTACATTTCCGAATTCCAGTCAAATAAGAAAACATAGAAACTATGGGCAGGAACACGAGAAGCGACAAATAGGATGGGAGTGTCGCCTGAACTGTGTCAGATTCTAAATTAATGCTCCTCTGTCATGGTTATATAGGTTTTTTTTGGAACATCTCTTGTCTTTATCGGTTTCACTTATAAACACCATCTCTAATTAATAATCTACGTTTACAACTTGTAAACCATGTTTATTACCAAAACCTCAAATTAAACTCTAATAGTTAGCACTTTACTTAGCCTAGCTATTAGTATAACATTAATTATCTCTCCATTACAACCTTACCTAGCATTTCTCTCACTTTTATATTTTTTTCCCAAAAGCATGAACAATCAGATCATTTACTGTTGCATTTGTACCTTCACCTTTTTGGTCTCCTAACGGAATAAGAACTCTAAATACATCCCCCTCTATAAATCCCTGTTTTCCAGATACATAATATTTTAAATATTTATTTACATTCAATATACCAGAGCATAGTTGGTCGACCAGACCAAGCTGCATAAAAAATTTTGAGATTGTAGGCTTTTCTGCAAAAGGTAAAAATCTTTTGGAAAAAATCGCTCCAGGCAGGATAAGCGCTCATAAACTGCCCATGGGCAAGTTTTAAAAGGCATCATCCTGTTCTTCTTCTTCAGAATCCAATATCATGGGAAGTTGGTTTGAAAGCGCCGAAGCGATTTCAATTTTTAGTTCTTCCGTGTAGTCATCCTCGTAAATAATTGAAGTAATAATATTGTGGAGAACTTCCTGATTGATGAAATTGGCGGCAACATATACTGCGTAATTTTCAATTTCCCTAATGAAATGGCCAACACAATGACCCAGGCCGTTTATCTCTAAAAAATAACTTGTAAGAACGATCGCAGATCGCTTATTTCCGTCAGTAAAAGAATGGTTTTTTATTATAGAATAGCATAAAAAAGCTGCTTTATCTTCAATTTCTGGATAATAAAGATCATTTGTCATGTGCTCCAATACACTCTCCACCAATCCTAAATCTTTATATCCGTGCCTGCCACCAGACTTTTCAATTATGAAATCGTGTTCCCTTACTGCATGATTCACATCAAAATATAATAACTGCATTATCTATCTTTTAAGCGAACAAACACATCCATATTTTCACTCAAACGCTCCTCCAGGGATTTGCTTTTCTCTCCAAGAAACTTATCAAAGTCTTCTTGGCTGACTGAAGAAATATATTCTTTAAGCTGTTCGTGCAATGCGTCTCTAAATGCCATGTCCCTACTTGCCATTAAGCTTCGGGCCTTTTCTCTTAATGGATCGTAGATATCACTAGTCATTTCTTCAAATGTTTTAAATAATACATTTGCTTCTGACAACCTAATTTTCTTACCCTCCTTTTCACTTTCCTTTTTCAAAAAACTAGCAAATCCATTTTCATAGCTCGCAATAAGATCTAATACCTCAGAATACATAGTATCACGAACATTGTCTTTTGCCTTTAATTTTAGCACTTGCTTATAATTCTTTGCATTTTCTTTAAAAATACTCACATATATTTTATCTGTCAGTTGTGAATACTTAAACTTATTCTCAGTTTCAATATAGAGATCAATAGCATTAGTGAAGTTCTGCCTGTAATTAACCTCTCTTATATGCGAGGAGATATATTGGTCTTCTCTCTGGTTGATGAACTTGGTTGTTCCCCCTAATTTCTTGTTAAGGACATCAATAACTATATCCAATAACATTGACCTTAATTCCTTCGCTTGTTCTGAGCCTGTTAACAACATACCTATATTCAGGAATCCCCTGAATGTAAATACTGTTAAGCTTGTTGCTCTAGTTCCAACTATCTCGTTATTACTGTCTTGTTCGAACTGACCGACATCAATGTCGGTCAGTTGTGATACTATATCTTTAAATTGTCTTAGTCTAACACCTACCAATACTTCTGTACCACTAGCATGCAACTCATCCTGATATGTGTCCTGAAGCCGCTCAATTGTTCTTAGGTCTACATCAAAATATTTTGCTATTTGCTGCTTGGTGTAACGATACCTCTTCTCAAACATAATACCATCTATTCCAAGTTGAGAATAAACCTCTTTAAGAGCAAGATTATTATTAAGTATATTTTTTCGTTCTACAAGAGAACTGGTAAGATCTTTCATTTCTAATTCTTGATGATCAAATATAAAATTACTATTTATTTATCAGTGAAATGCAAATCTATCTAAAGAGCTTCATAACTTTCATATCACCTGTATCTTCTTCCTTCTTATCTCGGTCTAACAGCTTCTCCTGTAATGCAGACATCTCAGTACCAACTTTCGTATCAATCACCTTCGCATAATGCTGGGTGGTTTTCAAGCTATTATGTCCAAGCATTTGGGATACTGTTTCAATCGGCACACCATTGGAAAGCGTAATAGTGGTTGCAAAAGTGTGCCTGGCAAGATGATAGGTAAGCACCTTAGTGATGGTACAAAGATCGGCGATCTCTTTCAGATACCCATTCACCCTCTGGTTGGTGAGCACCGGCAACGCCACTTTTCTCCATCGGCATATCCTGTGGTTTTTATATCGATCAAGAATTATTTTTGCCTCATCCAACAAGGGGATGTGACAGGGTGTTTCCGTTTTCTGCCGTTTAATGAATATCCATAAATTACCGTCATCACCCTTTGTAATCTGATCCAGGCGAAGCTGCTTCACATCTATATAAGAAAGGCCTGTGTAGCAACTGAAAATAAAAATGTCACGAACGATGTTTAAGCGCTCAAGTGGAAATTCCCTGTTTTTAATTCTATCCAACTCTTCCATATTTAGAAAAGTCCTTGCCTTAGCTTTAGCAGTATTGCGATAATTTAAAAATGGATTACCAACAATCCACCCGGCACCCAGGCAATACAGCATGATTTTTTTCAGGTGAACAATATATTTCCGGGCAGACATTGCATTATTTCCTCGATCTATTCTAAGAAATATCTCATAATCGGTGATAAATTTAAAATCCACCTTTTTAACGTTAATGTCCTGAACCTCATATTTGAGCTGAAGAAATTGTTTAACATGTCTGATGGAACTTTGATAGGTTTGAAACGTGCTATAACTGTATCCTTTACCAATCAGTTTTTCCATATTGTCATTATGCTTCTGATAAACTCTCAGCAGGCTATGGTTAGACGTATTCTTACCGGTAAGATGATCCCGTAAAATCACCGCTGTCACCTCATCTTCCTTCTCAACAAGAGAGGTATGAAACCTTCGAACTTTTGAGGCCAGCGTGTCCAGATAATCATTAAGTTCCCGGATCTCCTCGCGCAGGCCGGTACCTTTTCCTTTAAGCGCCGACCAGAAGCTGGGAATAATTTCTCTGCCGACAGAATATTCCGAATGTTTTCCCTTCACGGTAATCCGTAAATAGATGGGCATCATCTCGCCCTTGATAAAATTTATTGGTCTTTTCAGATAAAATAAAAGATGAAAATTGTAACTCATAATGATACATTTAAAATTAAACAAATGTACATTTGAGCCAGTGAGTCATCAAGATGTTCGTCAGTCGAGCGAGCTGTAAATCAATATCTTACAAAATAATCCAGCACCCGAACATTTCGGAATAATTCTGGCTTTGATGTTTCGATCAATCCACTGACATACAGTATCTTACAAAAAATCGTCAGTTTTCGACTCACTAAAATTAACCATTCAGAATGGTCGAAAACGAGTCTTAATGTGTCATAAAAACCAAAACAAAGCCTTGAAAATCAACGATTTGTGCGGCAATGTTCTGGTTTGAATCTAAGGAAGTGGTCCCGACGAGAATCGAACTCATATCTAAAGTTTAGGAAACTTCTATTCTATCCGTTGAACTACGGGACCATTTTATTTTGTTGCGCAAATATAACAAAAGTTTTGTCGCAAGAGAATTCATTTTAATAAGCTTTTGTAGATAGAAAAATGAACATCAAACCGCACTAGAATTAATATTATGGTTTTGAAAAAAGCCTTTTTTATAAGTAGTGCCTGCTAAAAAGGTTATTTAAAAAACTGTACTACTCACCATAATAAATCTTTTGAATAGCTTCATCTTTGTCTTAACAAATTGATTAAGAACATGAAATTAGCAAATAACAAAATACTCATCACTGGTGGTGCAAGCGGTATCGGCTTCGGATTAGCAGAAAGATTTATCAAAGAAAACAATACGGTAATTATCTGTGGCAGGCGAGAATCGGCCTTAAAAGAAGCTGCAGAAAAATTACCCTCTGTAATTACCAAAGTATGCGACTTGGCTGTTGAAGCCGATCGGGTTGAATTATACAATTGGATTGCCGAAAATCACAGCGATTTAAATGTGCTGGTAAATAATGCAGGCATCCAAAACTGGATAAACATTAGCGACAGCGATTTTTATGAGAAAGCAAATGCTGAAATTATCACAAATGTATTAGCTCCACTTCATTTAACGAAACTGTTTACGGGATTAGATTCACTAGATACCATCATTAACGTAACCTCCGGACTGGCTTTTGTGCCCTTATCAGCGGTACCGGTTTATTGTGGCACAAAAGCATTTATGCGTTCATTTACGCTCTCTTTGCGCCATAGCCTTAAAGCTTCTCCTATAGCGGTAATTGAAATGATTCCGCCTGCTTTAAACACAGACTTAGGTGGTAAAGGTATACATGATGCACATCCTGCAGTGAGCGACTTTGTAGAATCTGTGTTTGAACAGATGAAAGAAGGAAAAACCGAGCTTACCTTTGGAACCAGTGGTGATAGGGCAAAAGCAAACAATGAAGCAATCGCTGATTATTTCAACCGGATGAACCCATAGGCATCAAAGTCATTGCACCTAAATAAATGATCTAAAAAAAGCCATTTGAATTTAGTCAAATGGCTTTTGTGTTTTTAATTAGCAGCAAGGTTATCTGATTACGCTACCTTCCTGAAATTTTTCTGCGGGCGCTACAAAAGTGAGTTTTCCTTCCGAATTTTCGGCCATTAAAATCATTCCCTGAGATACAATTCCTTTTATTTCTCTTGGTGCCAGGTTAACGATCATACTGACTTGTTTACCCACGATATCTTCTGGCTTATAATATTCAGCGATGCCAGAAACCACAGTTCTTTCGTCGAGACCTGTATTTACCGTCAATTTTAATAGTTTTTTAGTCTTCTCTACCTTTTCTGCAGCAATAATTGTCGCAACGCGGATATCCATTGCGGTGAAATCATCAAACTGGATGTTCTCTTTTGCCGGAACAGCCTCTGCTACATTCGCAGCAGCATTGCTTACCTTACTTTGATTGAGCTTTTCGATCTGGAAATCAATTTCCGCATCTTCTATCTTTTCGAATAAAAGAACGCCTTCGCCAATTTGATGTCCTCGTTTTAATAAGTTTACACCACCGGCATTTTCCCAATCATGTCCACCATTGATTAACATCTTCATTAACTTTTCTGCCGTGAAAGGCAAGAAAGGTTCGATCAGGATCTGAATATTGGCCGTTATCTGAAGCGCAATGTGTAATATCGTCCTCACACGGTCTTCATCTGTTTTAATCAGTTTCCACGGCTCGGTTTCGGCCAGGTATTTATTACCCAATCGGGCAACATTCATCACTTCTGATAAAGCCTCTCTAAAACGATAATTTTCAATCGAAGCAGAGATTTTCGCAGGATAACCAGCCAATTCATCAATAACAGCCTGATCTGCATCGGTAATTTCCATACAGGTAGGCACGGTACCTCCGAAGTATTTGTGGGTAAGCACCACTACCCGGTTTACAAAGTTCCCTAATATGGCGACTAATTCATTGTTATTTCTTGCCTGAAAGTCCTTCCAGGTAAAATCGTTATCCTTGGTTTCAGGAGCAGTTGCAGTTAGCACATAACGCAACACATCTTGTTTACCCTCAAATTCTATTAAATATTCGTTTAGCCAAACGGCCCAGTTTTTAGAAGTCGATATTTTTTGTCCCTCTAAATTTAAAAATTCGTTTGCAGGCACATTATCGGCCAAAGTGTATTCGCCATGCGCCATTAACATGGCAGGAAAAATAATGCAGTGGAAAACAATGTTATCCTTACCTATAAAGTGGACCAGTTTGGTTTCGTCACTTTTCCAGTACTCTTCCCAACCACACTTATCGTTTTCATAACTGCTGATGTAATATTCTTCAGCCTTCGGGTTCCACACATCCAATTTGGCATAATTACAAAGCTCTTTGGTAGCCGAAATATATCCGATAGGGGCATCGAACCACACGTAAAGCACTTTACCTTCGGCATCCCGAAGTGGGACACGTACGCCCCAATCTAAATCCCGGGTCATCGCCCTTGGCTGTAAACCTGCATTTAACCAGCTTTGGCATTGGCCATACACATTCGGACGCCATTCTTTATGACTTTCGATATAAGTCCTTAAGCGGTCTTCATATTGATCAAGTGGCAAGAACCAGTTTTTAGTCTCCTTTAAAATCGGCTTATCTCCAGATAATGTTGATTTGGGATTGATTAAATCGGTAGCATTAAGGGTAGAGCCACAATTTTCGCATTGATCGCCATAGGCATTTTCGTTGCCGCATTTTGGGCAGGTACCGGTAATATAACGGTCGGCCAAAAATTGTTTCGCTGTGGCATCATAATATTGCTCCGTAATCTCTTCGGTAAAAACACCCTTATCATACAGGGTTTCGAAGAAATCGGCAGCCGTTTGATGATGGGTAAGCGAAGAGGTCCGGTGATAAATATCAAAAGAAACCCCAAATTCTTTGAAAGAATCGCCAATGATTTTATGGTATTTATCTACCACTTCCTGAGGAGTAATCCCTTCTCTTTTGGCTTTTAAAGTAATGGGGACACCGTTTTCGTCAGATCCGCAAATGAATTTCACATCGCGTTTATTTGATCTTAGGTAACGGGCATAAATATCTGCAGGAATGTAAACACCAGCAAGGTGCCCAATATGAACCGGTCCATTGGTATATGGAAGTGCTGCAGTTACGGTATATCTTTTTATTTTACTATTATCCAAAACAATTTTTATTAATTTGGCAAAGATAAGTGTTTTGAAGATGATTAAGCAGCCCCCGTATTTAAAAAAAGGAGATAAGATTGCCCTGGTTTGTCCGGCAAAGAAATTACCCAAACCGATCGTCCATGCCATTGAGCTATTAAAAAGCTGGGGACTCGAGGTTATTATTGGCGATAGCGTATATGCCAGCCACCACCAGTTTGCCGGAAACGATATATTAAGAACCAAGGATATCCAACGTTTCCTTGATGACCCATCTATAAAGGCTGTTATTTCTGGTCGGGGAGGTTATGGTACCATCCGTATAATTGATGACTTGGATTTTACAGCATTCAATAAAAATCCGAAGTGGTTTGTTGGTTTTAGTGATATTACCGTAATACTTTCGCACCTGATTGCACAATGCCGTACGCAATGCCTGCACGCACAGATGCCCTATACATTTGACGAATCTACCGGAGAGGCTTTAATCTCTTTACGAAAGGCGCTATTCGGCGAAAAACAGACTTACGAATACCAAAGTATATTCAAAAACAGGACGGGTGAATCCAATGGCATTTTAATCGGCGGCAACTTAACTTTATTAGCCATGGTGCAGGGTTCGGTTTCGGAAATGGACTTTAAAGATAAAATTCTTTTCCTTGAGGATGTTGGAGAACACGAATACAGCATCGACCGCATGTTGCGCATGTTAAAAAGGGCAGACAAGCTCAGTCAATTGAAGGGATTGATTGTCGGTGCATTCAATGAAATTGAGGAAGAAAAAATTTCTTTTGGCCAAACAGCCGATCAGGTAATCTGGGATATTGTAAAAGAATACGACTATCCGGTTTGTTTTAATTTCCCAACAGGCCATATAGACAATAATTTATGTATGACTTTAGGTGCGGAGGTGAACTTAAAAGTAGAAACGAATAACGTTCAATTTAAATATTTATAAGATGGCAATTTTAGACAATTTAGGAAAATATCGAAATACCGGGCTGTTACTTTTACGTATTGGCTTAGGAATAATGTTTATTATCCATGGTTTTCCGAAGCTTGCGGGAGGGCCTGGCGGCTGGACTGGTTTAGGAGGAAGCATGAAAGTAATTGGTATAAATTTTTTACCCATATTTTGGGGATTTATGGCCGCAGCCACTGAAACCTTTGGTGGTTTCCTTTTAATTGTAGGCTTGTTCTTCCGTCCGGCCCTACTTTTATTAATTTTCACAATGGTAATAGCTGCTTTGGTACATTTTGGCAAGGGCGATGGATTAGGAGGCGCCAGTCATGCAATTGAATTGGGCATTGTATTTTTTGGATTGATTTTCATCGGCCCGGGGAAATACAGCGTGGATAAAAAGTAGGCTATGTTATAATGATAAAAAAACCAAAAAGTCCCGATTTTCACCGGGACTTTTTCTTTACATAGTAAATTAATTCTGAACAATCAACTTATTATTCTGAACCTCATTGGCCGATATTGGCCAGATATAACCTGCCGTGTTAAAAGGAATTGCGGGAGCGGTACCCTGAGGGCCACTTTTAGCAACAAAGTTAGCACCTAATCTCATTACATCCGGAGATCTAAAACCTTCTCCAAGTAACTCAATTCTTCTTTCGGTAAGGATGGTGTTTTTTAAGTTAGCAGGTAATAAATCGGTTGCCGGAAATACGTATCCTGGATTTGATCTTTGTCTAACCGCAGTTAATAATGCGATAGACCTTACAGGATCTGTTACCACGGTAGCCTCTGCTAAATTTAACAGAACTTCAGCATACCTGATTACCGGAATGTAATCAGTATACGGAGATGGTCTTTTGAATTTAGTTAAATAAGTATTGGCACCCGAAACTCCCGTCAAACTTTTTCTGGCGTCAGTTGAACCTGCAGCAAAAACAGGATTGGCTAAAATACCTGTAGGGTTTAAGAAAAATTCCTCGTTACCACCTGCCTGATTTGGCGAAACATTGTAATAATAAGCCAACTGATTCTGCGTACCAGGTGCATCTAAATCGGCCATTGGAAAAGATAATGCAGCTTCAGTAGCCGTTGCATTACCTGTATACGCACCACCAAATACAGTAGCAATATTAGCTTCTAACTGTAAGGGGGTGCCTGTTGTTGCTTTAAATGGTGCTGTTGCGCTAACAATTTTATTGGCTTCGGCAACTACTGACGGTAAATCTCCCATTGCCAGATATACCCTGGTTTTAAAGGCGATAGCAGTATTTCTGGAAGCCCTTATAGATGTTGCTGTTGTTGGTAGAGTTAATGCCAAATCCGGCTCTGCCTCATTTAAATCTTTTAAAATTTGCGTATACACCTCCGCAACCGTACTTCTTTTTAAATCGTTACCCGTTAGATCTTTCTCTCCCTTAAGTCTTAAAGGCACACCCAAACTAGCACCATTATCGGTTACATAAGGTTTTGCATATAATTGTAAGGCACTATAATAACATAAGGCCCGCAAAAACTTGGCTTCTGCAATATATTGTTTCGCTACCGCCGGAGCAAGCAAAGAGGCATTGGCATTAACGCCTTCAATAACCAGATTGGCCCTGTTAATGGCAGCATAAATTGCACCCCATAAATTTACAACCTCATTCGTGTTGGAAACAAGGTTAAACCTCCATGTATCTAAACCTGTTACCCCATTTGGTTTATTTACGATAAATTCCTCACCACGGATATCATTATAGATTAAATATCTTCCGCCATAAAACTGGCCATTCTTTACTCCAGCGTAAATACCGTTTACCTGAGAAAGGATCCTATCCGGATTGGCAAAAGCCTCTTCAATCGGTAGAGAGGTATCTGGAGCGGTAGTTAAGAAACCCTTTTTACAAGACGATGCAAACAGCAAGGGAGCGGCTATAAAAAGATATTTTATTTTATTGTTTATTTTAATTTTCATGATCTCTAATTTTAAAATCCAACATTAATACCAAACGTAAATGTTCTGCCAGATGGCACAGAGTTTCTATCCACCCCTGGGGCCAGGTTACCGCTATTTCCTGTTGCAGTAGAGTTACCATTTACAGAAACCTCTGGATCTGGGCCTGGATAACCAGATATAATCAAAAGATTACTTGATTGTGCATAAACCCTAATATTTGAAACACCATATTTACTTAAAAGTGTTTTTGGTAATGTATAACCCAATGCCAGGTTTCTGACTTTTAAGAAATTACCGGTAAAAACATTCTGTGATTGTGCAAAAGCTGATCCGTTTGAAGTATTGTCGCCATATACCACACGAGGTATATCCGTGATTTGGTTTGGTGTAGTCCACCTATTCAACATTCCCTTGTCGTTGTTCCAAAAACGTTGATCACGAAGACCAGCTAGCGATCCATAGTAAATTTTGTTACCACCAGAGAATGTTAATCCTAAGCTAAGATCGAAAGCTTTATAACGGAAATTATTATCTAAACCTCCAAACCATTTGGGTATTGATTGACCGGTTATCGTTGCGTCTAACGCAGCATCAATTGCGGGAGCATTCTGCCCTGCGTTTGGACCATCAAGATATTGATAACGGGCTGCGGTAGCGCGTGCAAAACTGAATCTCAATTTTTGTCCAAATCTATTCACGAAAATACGCTCACCAGTTGCTGGGTCAACACCTGCTGTGGGTACGGTATAAATAGAGCCGATCGGGTAACCAACACGTGTAATGTTTGCCGTTTCAAGAGAAGTAGCACCGAAAACGTCGGCATTGTTATTGCCTAATGCAGTAACTTCATTTTTCAATGTACTGAAAGTAAAACTTGTTGTCCAACCAAAATCATCACCTTCAAAATTTCTTGAATTTAATGTAAACTCAAGTCCTTTGTTATACATTTTACCGATGTTGGTCGTGATGGCATTTCCAGGAATACCTTTTGATGGTGCCTGAGGAGCATTTTGAACCAAATTGTCGATATCATTATGATAGTAATCAACATCCAATGAGAAACGTCCGCTTAAGAATTCCAAATTAATTCCAATATCAGCTTTTTTACTGGTTTCCCACCTTAAATTAGGATTTCCTGCCTGTGAAAATGACAATGCCGGCGATGATCCGTACAATCCTGGATTATATAAGAATAGGGCAGGATAATTACCAATGTTGATATTTCCAACCTCCCCATAGCTTCCGTGCAATTTGACACGAGTCAACACCTTACTGATACCCAGATCTTTATAGAAATTTTCTTCAGAGATCGCATAACCAACTGATGCACCACCGAAGTTACCATATTGATTTCCTGCCGATAAGCCTGAGTAACCGTCACGTCTGAAGGATCCTGTTAAATAATATTTCTTTTTATAGTCATAATTAATGCTGCCAAAGTAAGAACGGAAAGCATTATCTCCCTGCACCAATCCGGCAGGAGTAATGGCACCAAATGAACCTTGAAAAACTTCAATAAAAGGATCAATAACACCCTGTCTGGTTGCACCATAACCAAGTGATTTGGTATACTGGTCTTCAGCACCGATAAATGCGCCCAAGGTATGATCGCCAAAAACACCACTATAGTTTAAAGTATTAGACCAGTTCCATCTGCTGTTTTTCACAAAATTACTGGTTGCACCACCACCATAAGAAAAGCCATCACCCTGTAAACGGTTCACAAAAGAGTTGTTATCGATTTTCAGGTTATCTAAACTATAGGTAGTTTTGAACGTCAGGCCTTTTACAATTTGGATTGAAGCATAGGCATTCGCAATAATACGGTCGCTCTCAGAAGTATTTTTATCTTCATTTACCAATACAGCCGCATTAGGATAGTTTGATGCAATGGTATTTGCACCTAAACCAACTGATCCCGCCGGAGCGTTGATATTATAAGAGCCATCCTCGTTATAAGCGGCTACGTTTGGAGGAAGTACAATGGCCAACCTGCCCAAACCTACCGTAGAAAAAGCTTGTCCTGCCAATGAACCTGTATTGGGCGCACGGTTTAAAGTATTACTGTATGAAAAATTCGTTCCAATGGTTACGTTTTTAAAAAGTTTATGATCTAAATTAACACGTCCGTTTTTCCTTTCGAAAGAGTTGCCAATAATAAAACCTTCCTGATTACTATAACCTACTGATACGTAATATGACGTTTTGTCGTTCGCCCCAGAAAAATTTAAAGCGTGATTTTGGGACGTCGCTGTTCTATAGGCGTAATCATACCAATTGGTTTCTACCTGAGAGCCATCCGATTTTGTTTGTAAGAAAAATGCCGGAGCTTGGCCGTTATTGGTTCTAGATTCATTTTTGATCAGCACATATTCAGATGCATTTAATAAGGGTGTAAGATTTTGGGCCTTTGTGGTTCCTACCCAACCTTCATAATTAACCTTGGTTATACCTTGTTTACCCTTTTTGGTGGTAATTACCACAACGCCATTAGCAGCCCTTGAACCATAAATTGCAGAAGAGGCAGCATCCTTCAGGATATCGATTGATTCTATATCTGCCGGATTAATATCTCCCAAAGCATTCCCAGCGGCACTGTTGGACGATTGATCACCTGTAAATACCGGAATACCATCAACAATAATCAGTGGATAAGAACTTAGCGAGATGGAGTTAAAACCACGCACCCTGAAAACAGGAGGATTATTCAATACGCCGTTAGGCTGAATAATATTTACACCGGCAGCTTTACCCGCTAATGCCTGTTCAAAACTCTGAACAGGTTGGTTTTTTAGTTTTTCTCCACTCACACTTGCAATTGAACCTGTAACATCTTTCTTTGACTGTGTGGTATAACCGGTTACCACTACATCAGATAATGTTTTGGAATCGCTTTTCAATTGTACGTTAAGTGTATTGCCAGACCCAATAGATCTTGTTTGACTTAGAAAACCAATGTATGAGAATTCTAATGCTGTTGCGTTCCCTGTAATTTTAAGTGAATATTTACCATTTGCAGCTGTAGTGGTTCCGCCAGCTGAACCTTTAATTTTAACACTTACGCCAGGGAGGGGTAATCCATCCTCCAAACCCGTAACTGTTCCTGTGATTGTTCGATCTTGTGCTATTGCTGAAGTAGCAATAAATAACAATATGAACAAACTTTGTAGAAGTTTTTTCATAAAAAATTTAGTTTAGTTTTAGTTAATAATACCCAATATATGGTTTAGTATATTGTAATGCAAATTTTACAAAATGAAGGCCGTATTCCATTAACAGGAACAAGATTTTCAAAATGAGCCAATTATGAATTGGTAAAAAACCCGGAAATAGATACCCTAATTATATTAAATTAACGACGCAAATATCCTTACTTATCTGATTTGATAAGGCTTATTTAGTGTAGTTATACTAGGTTTTTAATATACCAACCTGATGAAGTACTGCCGTGGTGGTTCTAACAGCAATATCTGTCCTTTCAGATCGGAAATGTGACTTATAATTTGAATTTGGGGGTTCTTTTATGTTCGCTCGGCCCTGGTTTATTGCTAAAGGCGCAACAAACGGCAACACAAACGAACCTTCCAAAGGTTTTTCCATGAAATTTAATTTAGTTTGGTTAATGATTAATCCAAAATACGATTTATAAACCTTTAATGCAAAAAATATTACCCAAAAAACTCCAAAACTTAATAAAATACTAAAACCAGCTCATTAGTTTAAATAAAACAAAGATTATTTTTAAATACTCCCTAAAAAATAACAAACAATTCAAAAAACGGGCATATTTATGATAATGCAAATATAAATACTATTCCTATGTATCAGTGTATTCACAAATAACATGTACTATTCCAATACAATAGATATAAAATGGCGGAAAATGGTCACTTTTTAGTATGAGAAGAATTTCAAGAAAAACGATAAATAAATTGCTTATATTCTTATTGCTCAATATGAGAAACGATTATTTTACTAATTCTCGAATGCTATTTTTCCCTCATCTGTTTACATCGAAATCACGAAAAGATAAGAAATCTGCATTAAAAGATGAAGGATAGTTATGGACATTATACCTTTAAAAAGTAGCATTTTTGGTATAATCTGCCATCGCTTCAGTTACGCTAACGCCTTACTTCTATTTAACAAATGGGCGGTTGATAACATACATCATCATCCGTTAGTGGATTCTGGCTTTGAATTTGAATCAGATAATGGTCAGTATATGGCCGACTGATTACTAATTATTTTGTTTTATTCAATTTATCAAGGAGGATTAAACCAAATAAAATGTTTTAGGAAGGGAAAAAAAAATAGCAGCCGAAATGAATCGGCTGCTATCTTATATGTGTATTCTGAATTAAGATATTTATTTATCCCACCAAACAGGAGTATAGATTACCACATTTCCAGGAAAATTCAAGTTTGAAGTTGATTCTGCACTAGAATAAAGCAATCTTAAAGGCGTTCTACCGGCACCTATATTTGAAGCAGCTGAGACAACAAGAAAATCAGGGTAGCCCGTTCTTCTGTACTCTGTCCAGGCCTCAAAGCCCTGTGTACCGCACATTGCATAATATTTTTGCGTCACAATAACTTTTACCAAATCTTCTGGCGTTGTTGCTGCAGTTAATGCAGCCTGGCCATCTGGTGCTGCTGCAAAATACGCAGTTGCATCAGCAGCAGTTAATCCCGTAGCTACAAAACTAGCTTGTACACCAGAGTTTAACAATGTAGAAACTGTGCCAGTCGCATAGGTTCTGGCCACTGCCTCTGCCTGTAAGAAAAATGACTCAGATAAAGATATTAATTTTACTGGTGCTGTTGCTGATCCGCTGTTTGCAGCATTACCGCCTGTTAAGGTAGACGGGATAGAAACCACTTTAACCACACCAGATGTAGCAAAAGTACCTTGAGCGATAGCGTTCAAAGTTGTTTGTCCATCAGCCAGATCGTAGAATTTTGAAACTCTTGGATCTGAATTTCTTTTAAAAGCATTAAACGCTGTAGAGCTAGCAACCAAATTTTGAACTTTACCTAAAGCCAACATTTCATTGTATAGTGGGTTTTCATTACCACCTATACTAGAGTATTTAATCGCAGCATCTTTAGTTAAAAATGTTGGATTAGTGGCATAAAGGGCTTTAATTCCTGCTGATGCTTTTGTTGGATCAGCTTTTACAATCCTAAGATATGCTCTCAGTTTTAGCGTATTGGCAAAAGCCTTCCAGCTTGGAACATCTCCCTGAAAAATAATATCCTGTGCGCCAGGTGAAGTTGATGCAACACCTAATAGTGCAACACCTTTATCGATATAATTGAAGATACTATCATATACAAGCGCTTGTGAATCGTATTTTGGTGAACCATAAAGGCTAGGATTTAAAGCCTGAGACAAAGGTACATCGCCAAAAGCATCAGTAGTGAGCTGATAAGTATACGCTTTAAGAATATAAGCCATACCTTTCATCGATTCTAGGCTGCTACCTTTACTATTGATAATCAGGTTACAGTTAATCAATGCGTTACGATAAAGTGTTAGCCAAGGTCTGTCAAATGCAGTATTGGCCAGGTTATACTGATCAATCGTTTTATACTGTGAGCTGTTTGGGCTTTGGGTCCAGTACTGGCTCCACATGCCTCCATAAACCTGAAATCCGTTACCAACAATCTGACCTACTGCTGCTTCTACTGTAGGAAGCAATAAAGATGGTTCAGCAGTATCTGGATTGTTTGGATTTTGATTGATATCCAGGAATTTTTTACATCCCGATATACCCAGTATGCCAATAAGCAATACCAGCAATAGCGTATATTTTGATTTTTGTATTTTCGTTTTCATATTGAACTACTTAAATTTATTAAAATGAAACTTTAAGATTGATACCATAATTACGAACCGAAGGTTGCGCAGTAAAATCAAATCCTTGAGTATTCCCAGCACCTGCCGAATTAATTTCAGGGTCAGCAAATTGGTTCTCACTAGCTGTCCACATAAATAAATTGTTTCCGTAAAGGCCAACGGCTAAAGATCCAAATGGCAAGCGTTTAAGCTGCGCTTTGCTAAAGGCATAGGAAAGACTGGCAGAACGCAGTTTTACGAACGAACCATCAACAATACTAAAGCCTGCTGGCAAGCTACCGCCATAATAATCTTGTTTAACATAACCAACAGTTGTATTTGGAACATAGGCTCCGGAAGCATCCTGATAAACAGAATTCGGGAAAATTTCTCCAAATCGATTACCACCAGTTTCTGCAGATGCACCAACAAATGCTAATGTTGATCTTGTTCTAGAATAGAATTTACTTCCTTGTTTGGTATCAAACAAAACATTTAAAGACAATTGTTTAAACCTAACAGTTGTTCCCCATGATGCCTGATATTTAGGGTTATAATTACCCAAATATTCAGCTTTCGCAGTATTCAATGGTATACCTGTATTTTTATCAACAACGGTTCTTCCCTGATCATCCTTTAATGTTGTGACTCCGTAAAATTCACCATAAGGTTTGCCTACAGCGGCCACAATCGACATTCCTGAGAAGCCACCAACTACAAACTGGTCAACTCCAGGCTGTAGTGAAACTACTTTGTTGTTATTTTTCGTGAACGATCCGTATAGATTCCACTCCCATTCAGAAGATTTAATAACCGTTCCTTTTAAGCTGACCTCAACACCTTTATTTTGTACTTCGCCTGCGTTCACTACGCTAAATCCGTATCCGGTTGAATTGGGAATTGGGATGGCCAAAATCTGATTTTTAGATTTACTTTTATAATAACTTACATCTGCTGTGATCCTGTTGTTTAAAAAGCCTAAATCTGCACCAATTTCAAAAGCTGTAGTAATTTCCGGTTTAAGATCGGCATTCCCCAATGTTGTACCAGGTGTTAATGCAGGTACATTTCCAAAAGGAAAGACGGTGCTACCAAAATTTCCATTGATAGTCGTTTTTCCATAAGTAGATAATAACTGATAAGGATCAGTATCATTACCTACCTGTGCCCAGCTTGATCTCAATTTACCATAATTCAAAATTTTGCTTACTGAAGCATCTTTAAGTAATTCGGTGAAAACAAAAGAGCCGCTTACACTTGGGTAAAAGAAGGAATTATTGTTTTTTGGTAATGTTGAAGACCAGTCGTTTCTCGCTGTAGCCTCTAAAAATAAAATATTTCTATAAGATAAGTTCAAATCAGCATAAAGACCAATGAGTCTTCTTTTCGAAAGGTTATCTGCTATAATATTTACCGGTCCGTTACTGTTAGACAAGTTATACCATCCCGGAACAACCAAACCACCCGACGTATTGGTCGCAGAACTCAGTGTATTTGTTGCTCTTTGTCTGATATTGTTTCCCACCATTAACGATCCTTCAAAATCCTCGTTAAATTTGTGTTTACCGGTCACCATAAAATCGTGAACCAATTCTGTCACATTATATTGGTCTATCTGATAAGCACCAACATTCGTTCTGGTATTAGAACCTGCATATTCCGCCGTCGGGTCAATATCAACAAAACTATATTTTGGAGATAACGTTCTTCTTCTATCCGAATAAGTATCTATACCCACTCTTTCTTGAATATCCAACCACGCTAATGGTTTGTAATTTAAGTTAAAGTTACCTGTAACCCTGCTTACATCATCGTAGTTTGCAAAATTTTCAAGTACCCAATATGGATTTTGTGTATAGGTTCCATAATATCCATAAGAATTAGGATGTGGAATACCTGCCGCATCGGTATAACCGTAACCGTAGTATTTGTTACTTAAATCTCTTAATGCAGGCAAATCGATATCTCTTGCGGTTTGCAACACGTTGTTGAACACAGAAGCAGCACCCTGACCTCCACCCACTTGGTTGGCATCAATTCTATTATAATTGAAAGATATACCGGCAGTAAATTTATCACTTAAATCAGCTGTTCCATTAAACCTCACACCATATTTATTGAATTTGTCTTTATCCGTTGGAAATACGCCGTTCGAATTAAGTGCATTTACTCCTAAATAAAAGGTTGTCGTTTTTCCACCACCAGAAAAGCTAAGATTATTATCTGTTGCAAAACCCGTATCGAAGAAATCCCTAACATTGTTTTCAAGAGGAGAGTATGGTTTAGTTAATCTAACTCCATCAATTTCTTGACCCCATCCTTGTACCACGCCGGTAAAGGGAGCTCCCCAACTTCCGTTTTCTTTAAGATCGGTTACAAAAGTTGCCGATTTTCCATCTGGAGCCACAACGTCATAATAACCTTGTCCATACTCATTTTGCAGATCAGGTAACTTCACAACATTCGAAAAAGTATTAGAAGTACCAAACGTGATGTTCATTTTTTCTGATTTCGATCCTTTTTTGGTTGTGATGATCAAAGCGCCGTTAGATGCTCTGGAGCCATAAAGTGCTGCAGCAGCAGGACCTTTTAACACCGTTACATTCTCAATATCATCAGCTGCCAAATCATTGCCACGGTTACCAAAATCGACACTCGATAATACAGAAGCTCCACCGATCACACTTGAGTTATCAATAGGAACACCATCAACCACGATTAGTGCCTGGTTAGATCCAGAAATAGATGAACCTCCACGAAGTACAACTCTTGCCGAACTTCCCGGGCTGTTAGATGTAGAAGTAATATTCACACCAGCCACTTTTCCCGCTAGAGAGCTAATTGCACTTGGGCTTCCGCCAGAAGTTAGTTCGCTATTGTTTAAGGTAGGTGCCGAATAGCCTAAACTTCTTTTATCTCTCGAAATGGAGTTAGCAGTTACGACTACCTCACTCAATACTTTAGAATCTGACTGTAAAACAACATTTAAGCTGTTACCGCCTCCAACCGTCTGAGTTACGGTGGTGTAGCCTAAATAAGAAAATTGTAGCTCGGCAGTTCCTGATGGTACATTGATAGAATATCTACCGTTTATATCTGTAACTACACCGATTTTAGTGTCTTTGATTTTCACACTTACACCAGGGATCGGCAATTTATCGTCCGAAGATGTAACCGTACCAGTGATTGTTCGCTCTTGTGCTATTGCGCTAATCGCAATAAACATCAATACAAACAAACTTTGTAAAAGTTTTTTCATGAAATTGAAGTTAGTGGATAAATAGTTATTTAAAGCGATAAATATAATGGAGATAAATATCAATTAACAAAATTTAACAATAATCCTGTTTTTAATGACAATATTTTGACAATGGAGACGTCTAATTAAATAGGCTTGATTGAGGAATTTATCCTCACATTAGTGGAATAATATGCACAAATAGTCGTATTTTACCCGCATACTCGTATATTTCCGTCAAAAAAGCGCAGAAACAGAGCATTACAATTCAGAAAAAACTATGCCAAAAAGTTACTGTTTTTAGGTCTTTACCACTTGGAAAAATTTCTATAAATCTAAAGATCCCCAAAGAACATTGTTATCAGAGAATATTGTCGTAATTTTTATACATGATTTAGCAAAAAACGCTCAAAAAATGGCAAACCAGCCAGAAAGGATCGATCATAAATCGATTTATGAAGGCAATGTTAAAATAATCCGAATTGAGGGGGATTAAAAAGGTTATATAAAATTTAAGATAAATTAGCGACCACAAAGTGCAGTAAAATTTACCAAATTCTCAGGCATAACCGTTCAATCTTTTAATCCTTTCGGTTAATACATTTTCTTTTGGCTATGATGATAAAAATTAATAACGAAAACGTGTTAAACAAAAAAGGGTAATCTCATCGATTACCCTTTTTGTATATATTAAATCAGGATTTTATTGTTGGATATTAATATACCCTAAATAAACCGCTGTTTGATGCCTGGCTTTTGTACAAAATCTCTTCTGGCTTTTACAGAAAAACTGATGCATAACTCGGTCCTTTATAACTCAAAGGAATCAAATCGATACTAAGGAGCTTCACATTAAATGCAGTGACGTTTTATTGATGTAATTGAGTTGAATAAAAGTTAAATACTTTAATGAGATCCTCGTCATTTTTTAAATCCAATTTATTTTCTTGGACATATGCGATTAAAGGAATTGCGTAATCACCAAAAGCCTGTTTAATCGAGTTATTATCTCTTTTAAATTCAAAAAGTTTATTTTCCGTGTAATAGTAATATTTTACTCTTTCAATAATTGATTTTGTTATTGTTGCAGAATTATATTCCCTGTACGCTTCTATTCTCTTTACATTTTTTTTTGCCAGTTTTAAATGCCCTGTGTATAAAATTTCATAGTAATTTTGCTGTGTAGAGCCCCTAAAAGGTTCGAATCCATTTTTAAATAACGATGATTTTGGCAGTCCATTGAAAACATAATCTATCTTAAATTCGGTTACAGGGATGGCAAAGCCAAGCTCTTGCCCCTTAGCATCTTTAAATATCAATTCATCTTCTAGCTGGTCATATTTTAACTCGATATCCTTTATACTTTGCCCGTTTGATTGCTTAATCATACCCTTGTTCCAGCTATCTATAAAATATGGAGATCCTTTGAGATCGACATAACTTCTGGACCTTAGTGGCATTCCGATTGATTCCTTTAATCTAAAAAATTCCTGAGCATTGACAATGCTGATTGATAAAAAAGTAATAAAAATCAGCACTTTTATAAATCGCTTCATAAATATGTAGTTTAATAAAAAAAGGAGCTTTATTAATAAAGCTCCTTTAAATTTAATGATTATAATTCGATTATAGTTTATCCCACCACATCCTATTGTTAATACCATTACTTGTCCAACCTTGTTGAGCCAGTGCAGCATTATAGTTATCTCTATTTGTAGTTTGATCGGCTGTAGGATAGCCCACACGCCTAGGAATAACTACTCCATTTTGCGAGTTAGGTCCTGGAACTAAAGCCGGAAAACCAGTTCTTCTAAATTCTGTCCAAGCTTCCCATCCATCTAAATATAACGCTATCCATCTTTGCGTACCAATTTGTTGTAAAGCAGTTGTTGGATTATAAAGAATACCTGTCGCGGTTTTGAATGTTGGACTAGCAACACCGTATTGAGCCAACGAAGCATCTATACCTGCATTATAATATGTTGCAGCACTTGCGTCACCACCAGGTATCCAACCTCTTTTTGCTGCTTCGGCTAAAGCAAACTGAACTTGTGCACCGGTAAAAATATATGCTGGCGAGCCCGCAGCTCTTAAAGTGGCACCGATACGACTATATGAATTTGGAATATTTGTTTGGACTTGGGTACCAAATTCTAGCCCGACAACCTGGTTTCCTGCCAATACCTCACCGTAAACTGGTAATCTTGGATCAGTACCCGTACCATTATCCTTCATAATATTAACTAAAGTTTTGCTAATGGCAAAGTCGTTACGATTAGAGATACTATAATTATTATACCATGGGTTATAGTTATTAGGATCGCCACCAAGAAATTTATATGTTAATGTTTCACCAGCAGCAAGAGGATTGGCCGCAACAGCAGAAGCAAATTCAGTTGCTGCAAATTCGCCACTGTTCGGATAAACTTTAGAAAGTCTTAATGCCATTAGCAATCTTTGGGTAGCCGCAAATTTTTTCCATGAAGCCATATCTCCTCCAAACATGATATCGCCTGTAGGTCCTGCGCCACCATCTATCTGTGCAACAGCTTCCTTCAGTTCTTTAAAAAGATCTTTATAAATATCTTCTTGTTTCGAAAATTTAGGCGTAATGTTGTCGCTATTTAAGGCCTCAGCATAAGGGACATCGCCCCATCTATCAGTTACTTTCCAAAACACATAAGCCTTCATGATACGTGCGACAGCAATTTGATTATTTAACGACCCGTTCGCCGCAGCATCGGCTTCTGAAGCACCTGCCTTTGCAAAAGTAATTACCTGATTTAAGTTTTTAAGTACCTCAGAATAGAAAGAATAATAACTTGGGTTCAATGTACTTCCGCTATCATTAAAAGGAGAAACTGTTAAATACGGGCCTTCAGAAATATGCTGGCCGAAAATTGCCCCGGTAGAGGATAAAGTTGTAGTGGGAGCGGTATTTGTTGCACCATTAACTTGGCTCTTCTGTATTGCATAAGTTAGCAACGCCTTTGTTGCTGCTTTTGCTACCCTTGTTTGATCTACATTCGTATCACCAAACTCACGAAATTTATTACAACTCGAAGCTAAAATACTAACCCCAAGCGCCATAAATATATATTTTTTAATATTTTTCATATTCTTATAAAATTAAAGCCCAACTCTCAAATTAAGACCAAATGTGCGAGATGACGGTAATTGTCCGCCCTCTTGCCAGAAATTTTCAATTTCCGATGGATCTACACCATATTTCTTTCCAGGAGCAGATATCAACCATGCATTACCCACAACAAAACCTAAGTTAGCTGATTTAAGGAAGCCTGTTTTCAGTAAAATTTTGCTTGGTAAGTTATAACCCAATCTAACCTCCCTTAATTTTAGGTAAGAAGCGCTGATCATAAAAAGTTCACCTGATCCGGTTTGCATACCGTTATAAAATGCAGTACTGGCATCTACATATTTGGTATTTGGTTGCCCGTTTGCAAGAACTCCAGCAAATTTATAACCACCCCCTTGTGCAACCGGTAATCTCCAGTCGATACCTTTATCATTTACACCAACTGTTTCCTGAGATAAACCACTACCCATATTGAATGCGCGTGTAGTGGAGTTAAACAAACCACCTTTTTGGAAATCTATTGAAAATCCCAGGTCAAAATCAAATACCCTTAATGAACTGTAAGCACCACCATTAAATTTTGGACGGGCATAACCAATAAATTGATTTGCAGTTGAGGTTGGCAAACCACTGGCAGCAATAATTACATTCCCATTTGCGTCACGGTTCCATGTCCGGCCTAAAATATAGCCCCATTCTTCGCCCTCACGTAAATTTAAGGTATTACCAAAGAAGGTACTTGTTTGATAGATCACATTGGTTTGTTTGTCAGTGATTTTGTTAACAATAGTTTTAGATTTACTAAAGTTTACTGTCAAATCCCAACTTACATTTTTTGACTGAATCGGTGTACCGGTCAAGCTAAATTCAAAACCTTTATTTGTTAAATCACCCGCATTGATTAAGTTACTTGTATAACCAGTTGCACCGTTTAAAGTTACACCTAAGATTTGGTTTTTGTTTTTGTTGATATAGTAAGCAAAATCTAACCCGATTCTGTTTTTCAAGAATTTCATTTCAGCACCTACCTCAAATGAATTGGTTTTGGCAGGGATTAATCTTCCATCTCTGAATTCGTTACCAATTGCCAAAGACGGGTTAGTACCATAGGCAGGGGCTGTATTATATTGTAAATTCACTCTATAAGGATCTACGTCAGAACCTACTTGTGCATAAGCTAGTCTTAATTTACCAAAAGAAACTGCATTTTTAACACTTGCAGGCAAAAACTCTGAGAATACGAATGATCCCGACACAGAAGGGTAGAAATATGAATTTAAATCAGGTGCAAATACAGATGACCAGTCATTTCTAGCCGTAACATCTAAGTAAAGAAAGTTTTTATATGCTAGTGATGCTTTGCCAAAAACACTTCTAACTTCTTTTTCGTAATAGTCGTTAGTTACCGTTGGTCGAGCTAAAGATGCAGCAATGTTGAAATAGTTTGGAAAACTCAAACCACCTGCTGTAGCCATATCAATTCTTTCTCTTTTTTCATGACGGATGTTACCCGCCGCCAATGCATTTAACGTGAAATCACCGAAGGTTCTATTATAAGTTAAGTTTAATTCATAGTTGAACTCTGTATCTGTCCAGTTTCTGGTTTTGAAATAATCTTGCTGCAATCCGCCTGTTGCCATGCGTTCGTCACCAGATTCGTTATTAACGTTACCTCTCAAGAAACCTGCAAGGGCTAACCCACTACCTAAATCATATTTTAAACCTAAATTTCCAACTAAACGATTATTTCTCTGTGTCCTGTAGTTATTATTTACAACCCAGAAAGGGTTATCCCAGTATTGAGGCTTGGTAATTTCGTCAAGATCTCCTGTACCATTTGGATTTCCAATATTCCAAGAGGTTACAGTACCATCAGCCAAAACCTGATGGTCTCTTAAGTAATTCATGTCTAATTGACGTTGAAACCACTGGTTAAATCCTTGAACCACATTTAAACCATCGTTTCGATAAGTTTCGTAAGGTTGCCCAATTCTGCTCTCTTTAGCAAACTGAAAATCGGTTGAAACTGTAAATCTTTTGCTAATATCGTATGATCCGTTGATATTTAAAATATTCATTGATCGGTTAGCATTATCTTGAACAAGAGATCTAGTTTGGTTAGTATATCCCACACGTAAATTATAACCTTCTCCACCACTAGTAAATGCGATACTATTGTTATAAGAGCCCCCTGTTTTTAAATAGTCCTTAATGTTATTTGGCTGAGCAGTTAAAGGTACAAGCTTACCAAAATCTTCACCAGGATACCAGCTATAATAAGGGCGGTAAAGGGTTGTGCCATCGATTTTTGGGCCAAAACTTGCGTCTGCGCCATAATCCAACATATTTTGTCCATCAAAAGCAGCCCAAGCAGCCGGATGGATTGACGGATCATATTCGAATTTCACAAATTCACCTGTATATCCACCTGCGTATTCATTCTGATAATCAGGCAATAAAGAAGTTTTTTCGATTGCAAGTCCAGAATTAATTTCTATTGAGGTTCCTGCTTTTCTACTGCCTTTTTTACTGGTCACGATTACAACACCATTATAGGCGCGTTGACCATACAAGGCTGTAGCAGCAGCACCTTTAAGCACGGTAATGCTTTCAATATTATCCATATTGACGTTGGCCTGATCAGCAGGTGTTCCATCAACAACAAACAATGGAGATCCAACCGTAAAACCGTTAATTCCACGAACAATAACCGATGCATTATCAAATGACGAACTTGGTGATCCGTTTAACTGAACGCCGGCAACTTTACCTGCCAATGCAGTGCTTATGTCTGTGTTTTTGGCAATCGTAAGTTTCTCGCCTTTTATTTCAGTGGCAGCATAACCTAAGGATCTAGCTTCTCTCTTTTCGCCGAGTGCTGTTACAACAACCTCAGATAAGGAAGTAGCATCAGAAATGAGAACCACATTTATTGTTGTTGCAGAGCCGATTGTTTTGGTTTGCGTAGCAAATCCTATTGAACTAAAGACTAATGCAGTTGCAGAACCTGATACTCTTAAAGAGTATTTACCATCTGCGCCGGTAACGGCCCCACCCGAGGCACCTGAAATTTTTACGCTTACACCCGGGATTGGTAGTTTGTCATCCGCAGCGGTAACCGTACCAGTTACTGTTCTTTCTTGGGCAATTGCAGTTACAGCAACGCACATCAGAATGAACAAACTTTGTAGAAGTTTTTTCATAATTTAAAAATAGGTTAGTTAATGATTAGGACTAAAGTAGCTTTAGTTATGTATATCGCCAAATTTTTTTTAACAATTTTTAACATTTAATTGAAAAATGGGCTATTTTGAAAGAAATGAAATAAAAAAAGCATAAAAACTAATCAATTAGTTTGAAAAGTGTTCACCATTTCCTATTCAAGCTTGACATTTAATGTATAAATGACAATTAAAACAACCTGATGTCTTGGTTTATAGTAAAAAGATCTTTTGTCACACACCAATTGAGAAATTAAATGAAGAAACCCTCCCAAAAATAATTTTGGAAGGGTTTATCTCATAGTTTTTGCGTTTGCTTAGTGATCGTCGCCAAAAAACTTGGTTCGGTGATAACCTTTAAGATGGTAAACCGTACCGGGATCATCTGAGAATTAGATATCAAGAGCGATGGCATCAGTTACTGCTTTTGTTGATGGACCAACCGCGCCATTTGGCGTAATCTTTCCGTTGGTTACCGTAAAAGTTGCGCCCCCAGAATAAGCGTACGTTCCAGCATTTACGACTTTTTGTTTGGCAAAGGTTTTGTTGTCCAAATTCACATTTACCTCGCCAAAAACTTTATTATCCTCATCTCCATAAAAATTAGTCAGGTTAAGCAACATCTGGCTAGATAAATTATCGGCTGTATTGTAGGTAGAAATCCCATAATAATCACCTTCACCATCAATCTGTACCCACCACTCGCCAGATAGGTCCTGTACAGCTGTAACGTCAACTGGTTCATCCTTTTTGCAAGCAGATATGCTCAGTACAAAAAGTGTTAGTATATAAAAAAAATTTTCATTTTCTATGATTATTGTTTAACAAATCTTCTAACTGCATTACTATAGCCAGTGTTTTCAACTGACCATGAATAATTGCCCGAGATTAAATTTTTACTCTCCGTATTTGATCCTCATGGGCCACTATCGGTATTTTGCTGCGGAACGTCGATTACACGGCCCGTAGGTTTATAGCAAACACATTAACCGACGTACCAGTTGCTGCACCACCAGGATTATTTATCAGGTAGGCCGCCGAGAGCCAGCTTGGTCCACTTTGTAATTGTTCCGGTAGCCGCCCTAAGGTAATTACCCGAAAAATCATTTGCCGGCGCATCAGCTTTGATATCATAAACCACCACAGATCTTGTTGTTGTGGCCGAAAAACCATCGGTATTTGTAGCTGAATAGGTGATTAAATATACCCCTGCCGTCGCCGTATTTGGTAAACCTGTAACTTTAACTTCGATCGTGCTTGTTCCTGCTGCTGCTGTTGCACCTGCATCGATATAAGTTGCGCCTTTTGTTAGGGCCACGTATTTATCACCCTTCATGGTCAGTATCGGGAAAACCGTTACTTTAGAAATACTTACATAACCTTCCGGATAATCAAAGGATTCTTTTTTGCAAGAGCTATAAGTCATGCTTATAACCCCCAATATGATTATTGTTAAATATCTTTTCATCTCTTTATCAATTATAAACATTATTTACCCCACCAAACTTTTGTCGTAATTAGCACCTCTGCTGGCGTGTTGCTGTTTCTATCTCTTGATGAGGCAGGAAATACCAAACGTTTAGGCAGCAAGCCAGACGTCACACTATTTTCGAATACACCCATTGACCGGGGATATGTCTATCGTCAGTTGAATCCACAGCACTTTTTCTAGGGTATCCAGTACGTTCTTGCTCAAAAAATCCTTCCAGGCAATGTGAGCCAGCAAAAGAAGCCCATTTTTGCACAATAATCTGCTCAATTTTTCTTCAAAGGTACCAGTTGAATATGCCAAATATGGAGCAGGAATTGCTCCTACAGCTAATCCAACCTGAGCAAAAGTTGCTGTAACACCATTTGGTTACATCGCCGCAGCGCCTGCTCCTCCCTAATAACGCTCTAAAGCTTCGGTCTGCATCCAATAAGACTCTGCGGCAGAAATAAACCGAACCGGATCTTTTGCTGTTTGTGCAAAAATGGTTGCGCCCGCATAATTAGGTTGTTCGACCGCCGTTGCGGTATAATTACCTTGATTCATGGGTACGGGGGTGGCGGTTCCAAAATAATAGTTTACCCTTGGATCATTGTTCGCCTGTAACCAACTGGTAAAAGTTTTACTTGCCCTTAAATTTGTAGTGGTATTAAATGGCGAACATTATATTCATAAAAAGGATTACTGTTATCTGGCGACCACTCAAATGTAGCAATGACGGCACTAGTGGTTAAAAAATTGGCCCCGTGAGTATATAATTTAGTAATCCCGGCCTGTGCTTCTCTAGGTTTCGCGTTAACCATCCCGAAGTACATTTTTAACTTCAGGGTGTTGGCAAATTTAGTCCAAAGGTCCATATCACCACCAAAAAGAAAATCTGTTTTTTCCTGGTCGCTATTTAACGGGACACTTAAATAATCTTAGGCCAAGGTTGCATTTATTTCGGCAAGTGATTTAGCACCTTGCTTTTAAAAATTAAATTTTATGACGGTTTTTTCAGACAATAGTATATTAAACAAAAAAGCACCACTCAAAACTGATTTGAAAGATGCTTTTTGAATAGGGATGGAGAACGAAAGACTTGGATTGGTCGCAAGCCCAATTGAGGAAAATGCAATAATTTTAGCGTCTTGGTGAACTTTATTGGCAGAACTAGCCATCTGCATTGGTTGAGATAACCCCTGTGGCCCCCTGAATTTTTCCGCTTACGCCAGGGATTGCTAGTTATATTCTCAAGACGTAACTGTTCCGTTTCATTGTTCGATCCTCTGCCAATGACACTATTAAAAACATACAGGTGAACAAACTCGGTAGAAGTTATTTCATAGTAGATTTAGGTTAATAGTGTAACTAAAATAGAGTTACTTATACGTTAAATTTATTTTAATATTTATTAACAACAATCTCTGCTAAAGCGGTGTATATTAATATTTTAGCTGTTATTGTTATACAATATTGTATATAAAAATATTTCACGACTTTTGAAATCAAGGGTATTAATAGCTACAGAACACAATATTGCCAAAAAGCGTTTTACCGCTTTCCCAAAAATTCCTGAATAAGGGATCGTTAGCTAAATACACCACCTGCCCACGGCCGAAGTCCTGTACACCAATTAATAGTCCCGTTCTAAGCTCTTCCCGGGCTTTTTTGCCCACTACACCGGCCATTAAACTTTTGTCGTTAATTAAACCTACATTCCATCCTTTAGCAAAAGGCTCGTAAATTTTACGGTCTGTTTTTAAGCTGTAATAAGTTTTGCCCAAACCATAAGAAAAGGGATGAGTGGCATCGAGGTTGATCTTATAAATCGCTCCTGGTATCGTGGTTTCGAAATCATCGCGGTCTTTATCCTTAAACAGTTGTTTATTTGCTTCAGGTTTTTCGTCTTTTTTTACAACTGCCTCTTTCTTTTTAATATCGAATCCTTTTTTCTCCAACACACTTTCAATGGCATCTTCCATTAAAATAAGCTTGCCACCCTTGTTTAGCCAGGCGGTTAAACCATCACCTATAAAAGGACTATAACTTCCGTCGGGCAGGATCAGGGTATTGATCTTATTGATATCCAAATTATTAATATCCTTCGTATTGATGATACTTGGCGAAAGGTTTAAATCATGTTCCAGGTAAAACCAGGCCTCGCCAAAGGCCAGAGATGAAACTTCCATGCCTGATACAATCGCAATTTTCGGCTGTTTTAACAGTGGATATACATTAGAGCCGAAATCTTTACCTTTCTCTACAAAACCGCTGCTTACCGCCTGAATGGGTTTATCGAGCATTTTGGCAATCAGCGCAACTTTATCTTTCATCCCTTTCATTGAGCGCTCATTTTCAGCCCGCAAAACAATCAGGGTGCCGGCAGGGTAGTCTTTACCGTTTACCGCAAATGGCTGATCGGCCTGACGGACTTTTATATTTTCCTTTTGCAACGCAATTAAAAGGCGGGCATCCTCATTGGTCCCCCAGTTAAATAACCAGGCCAACGGTTTATCAACATCCGTATTCGCAACTTTAGGCTCTTCCAACGAAGAAAACTTCCCTTTAATGCTTTCTTTGCTCGCATAAGCTTTTAAACCATACACATAAGGCAAGGCCCATGCAGTAATATCGTAAGTGTTAGAATCGGTTACGAAGGTTTGGGGTTCCAACAGCACATTGGCCAGAACGGCCCTAGATTGCTGAACATTCACGATCAGATCGTTACGGCCAATGGTAAAATTCTCTTCCTTTTGTGTATCGTAATCGTAAGCCCTTCCGTTTTTATCCCCGCCAAAAGCAAATTCTATTTTGTTTTTAGTGAGCAGTTCAGCCAATTTTTTCAACCGCGATAAATTGCTCGGTTTGATGATATAACTTTTATAAATGCCCGGAGCAGTAGTTAATTCCTGCTGAAAATACTTTTTATACTCTTCTAACAGTTTATTGTGGTTTAAGGAGCTTACTTCAAGCGTCGACATTCCTGTGGTAAAGTGGTGTGCAATGCGGTCTTTAAGTGTTAAGGTATCACCGTCGTTGGTTACCACTGATAATCCGGCCCTGATGCCACCCTGTTCATAAGTCATCCCGATGGAGCCATTATACAGCGGATAGGTATCGCCATAGGATGGATAAAGCAGGTCGAAACGTTCTTTGGTGAAATACTGCCACCCTTCTGCATCAAAATATTTGGCGTTGTTTTTCCCTACTACCACCTGGAAACTTTTTTGCCATGGGGTAATGTCCTGATGAACAGGCTCTGCCGCCGGGGCAAAATAGTACGGTTCGTTATAACCTTGTTCATGAAAATCGACATGCACCTGTGGCATCCATTGGTTATATAAGGCCAACCTTTGCTGGCTTTCAATCTGCGTTTGCCAGGCCCAGTCGCGGTTTAAATCAAAATAATAATGGTTTGGTCTTCCACCTGGCCAAGGCTCGATATGTTCTCTTGAAGCGGGGTCGGAGTTGGGTGTTTTACCCACCACACTGTTAAAATAATTGACATAGCGATCCCTTCCATCGGGGTTTAAACAAGGATCAATTACCACAACAGTATTTTTTAACCACTCAGTTGCTGGTTTATTTGTTCCGGAAGCAAGCGTGTACAACATTTTGATGGCGGTTTCAGTAGAATTGGCCTCATTGCCATGCACATTATAACTTAACCAAAGGATAACCGGCTGACTGGCTAAATCGGCACCGCTGTTTGTACCGGATGTTAAGGCCAGGTTGTTATTTCTGATCTGCTCGAGCCTCGATATATTTTCTACTGAAGAAACAACGGCCACCATAAGCGGTCGGCCCTCGTTTGTTTTGCCATACTCGATCAGTTTGATGTTCTGAGGAGATGCCGCAGCAGTATGCCTGAAATAATCGGCAACTTTATGGTGGGGCGTAAAGTGCGAACCCAGTTCATAACCCAAAAAATCATCCGGTGATTTTAGCTGGGCTTGTACAAAAAAAACGGAACCAAGGGAGATTAGGCAGAACGTTAACAGTCTCTTCATAGGAAAATAATTTTACCTAATGTACTAATTTTGTTTTTTGTTGTTGCTAAAGCTTAATTTTACATCATATTTTTTACGATAAGCATGATCACAACAGAAAAATTATACGAATACTACCTGGAAAATCCTGTTATTTCTACCGATACAAGAAACATTACGCCTGGTTGTATCTTTTTTGCCCTAAAAGGAGACCTTTTTAATGCCAATGAATTTGCAGTTCAGGCCATCGAAAAAGGAGCCGCCTATGCGATCATCGATGAAGAAAAGTATGCTATAAATGATCGTTGTGTATTGGTAGCAGATGTTTTAAGCAATTTGCAGGATCTGGCACGCCATCACCGCAAACAGTTAAACATCCCCGTGATCGGTTTAACCGGTAGTAACGGAAAAACAACGAGTAAAGAACTGGTCAATGCCGTTTTAGCAGAGCGGTATAAAACCTTTGCCACTTTTGGCAATTTAAATAACCACATTGGCGTTCCTCTGTCTATCTTATCCATTACCGATGATGTGCAGATCGCGGTAATCGAAATGGGGGCAAACCACCAGAAAGAAATAGCACTGCTCTGTACCATTGCCCAGCCAACACATGGCATTATTACCAATGTGGGTATGGCACACCTGGATGGATTTGGTGGCTTTGAAGGCGTAAAAAAAGGCAAGGCAGAATTATATGCCTACCTGAAGGAAACAAACGGTTACACCTTCATCAACAGAGACAATCCTTACTTACTCGAAATGAGTGCTGTTGCGGGCCTGAATAAACTGATTTATTACGGAACTGAAAATGGCAATACCATTAAGGGTGCCTTAAAAAGCAGCGACCCTTTTATTGAGGTAGACTGGACCAACCATGATGTTTCTTCATCAGTAAAAACGAATTTAACGGGGAGTTACAATTTCGAAAATATCCTTGCGGCCATCTGCATCGGTGATTTTTTCGACATGAGCCCTGAGGAAATTAATACGGGTTTATCGAACTACCAGCCTAAAAACAACCGTTCGCAACTCACCAAAACAGAAAAAAACACCGTAATCTGCGATTTCTATAATGCCAACCCCAGTAGCATGACCGCTGCACTAAAAAATATTGCAGTATTATCGGCCGATAAAAAGACCGCCATTCTGGGCGATATGTTCGAACTGGGGCCCGAATCGCCCGGACAGCATGAGCTGATTGCCAAACAGGCCAGCGAAAGTAGCCTGGATCAGATTATCTTTATCGGAAAAGATTTCTACGCGTTTAAAGATGAGGTAGAAGGCACCTTTTTCGAAACACCGGCCGAGGCGGCAGGTTATCTAGAAGCAAACCCCGTTCTAAACCATTTGGTATTGCTAAAGGGATCACGTGGAATGAAACTGGAAATCCTGCTGCAGTATTTATAGTTTAAATTTCCTAGCCAAATACATAAACTTTATACAGTGCAACCTTAATTAACCACAGCTACACACAAATACATACGGATTTTATCTGTGTGCATCTATGGTTTAAGCATTGGAATTGATGTCATTCTCTTAAAATGTACAGTCAATTTACGCAACGGCCACTAAAGCCAAACTAGCTCACCGCCCTTGGGTAAAGGAATCTCTCTGGAAAATCGAATTACAGATTGATAGACTAAGAATTGATTACAAAACAGGCGTTTATTTATCCACGTCAACCAAAACACCGGCATCACTCACTTCCAAAAGCGGATTTTCACGCATATTCTGTTCAATTTCGATAGCAAATTTGCCATTTCTCGGAAAATGATAATTGGTAAGCATGGGTAAGGTATAGGTAAATAAATTCCCCGAACCGCTGCCCAGCCATTCGCCATCATTCTTGGCCAGTTTGTATTGATAACGTTTGGTGACCATATTTTTCCCATCCCTAAAATGGGCAAGAATAAAAATATTGGCGTATTTATAATCCGCAGTATGCCGCAGTTTAAAGTAAATGTTATATGCTTTGGCGTTATCCTTAATTTCAAACGAGGTAAGAATATGCCTGCGGTAACTCCACCTTCGGTCGGTAATTTCTACATTGCTATCCACCACACTCTCGGTACAGCCAACAAATAGTGAAGTCACCAATAGAAAACCAAGCAAAAATAATTGCTTTTTACTCTGCAGCAGGTTTATTTTCTGGGCCATTGTTGTTATTTCGGCGGTTATTGTTTTTCCTACGGTTATTTCTATTCTTGTTTTTGCTTTGCTCTGGTTTAACACCGTCTGCTGAAACCTCTCCTTCGGCTTTTGCTACGGGTTTTGGCCCTTGCTGCTGTGGTTTCGGCTTATTATTTTGTGGTTTTGGCCCGTTAACATGCTGTGGTTTCGGTACCGTCTGTTGTTGAGGTCTCGGCCCGTTCGGTTGTGCTTTCCCGGCTTGCTGAGGTTTCTGACCACCTTGCTGAGGATGTTGAGACCTGTTATTAGGTCCTGCATTCTTTTCGCCTGCCGGTACCCGATCTCTTCTATTTTGATTATTGTTGTTGCGGTTATTCTTCTGATTGTTGTTTTTGTTCTGGTTGTTTCTACCCCGCGAACGTTCATCCAAACGGGTTAAGCTGTCCTGACCAACTACATTTTCATAATCGAAAGATTTCTCTACAACAACCGGCGCAGCAATTTGAACAGCTTCCTCTTTTAGGTTAGGAGCCTTTTTGCCGGCTTTGTTCATCGCCATGATCTCTTTTACGCGGGCAGCTTTAACCGGAATCCAGTTTTCATCACCCTGGTAGCTGAACCACATGATTTTTTTGAAGATATCGGTTTTTTGGTGACGGGCATAACCTGCTTCGGTATCTAAGTTTTCGATTCTGTCTGGAATATCCTTTAAAGCATCCAGATAAGTATCCAGTTCATAGTTTAAGCAGCATTTTAATTTACCGCACTGTCCGGCAAGCTTCAAGGTATTTAACGATAGGTTTTGATAGCGCGCCGCAGCTGTAGAAACCGTTTTAAAGTTGGTTAACCAGGTAGAACAGCATAATTCGCGACCACACGAACCGATACCACCCAAACGGCCGGCTTCCTGGCGCATTCCGATCTGGCGCATTTCAATCCTGATGCGGAAACTTTCGGCCATCTTTTTAATCAGCTCGCGAAAATCCACACGTCCGTCAGCTGTATAAAAAAAAGTGGCTTTGGTTTTATCAGCCTGGTAATCCACATCACTGATTTTCATCTGTAAACGGAGATCCAATGCCAGTTTACGGGCTTTGTGCATGGTTTCCCATTCCATTCCTTTGGCGGCATTCCATTTCTCCACATCAGCCTCTGTAGCCTTACGGTAGATTTTTTTAGTTACCTGGTCCATCGCGGTTTTGCGGCGTTTCATCTGGATGCGTACCAGTTCGCCGGTAAGCGAAACATGCCCCACATCAAAACCTCCGGTTGGTCCTTCAACAGCAACAAGTTCTCCGATTTCGAGATAAATATTGTCGTTGTTCAGGAAAAACTCCTTACGTGAACCTTTAAATTTGATTTCTGTAACCTGAAAAGGTTTATAATTAGATGGCATATCCAAATTAGATAGCCAATCGTGAACTTCCATTGTTTGGCAACCACCGGTGCCACATGAGCCATTACTTTTGCATCCATTAGGGGTGCAACCACCACCTGTTGAACAACTTCCACATCCCATATTAATTGTATATATATTGAGTCCCCGCAGGGAGCGTTTTAAACTTGATAATTTT